>JGI24539J26755_10001158_pt1 | contig 12255 bp, 10 predicted proteins | sample NorSeaMetagenome_2_FD_26755 | JGI IMG/M metagenome (IMG submission 26755) | reverse complement strand
CAAATCTTGTTGGTATGGGTGTAATTCCATTTGAGTTTACAAATGGTGATACTAGAAAATCACTTGGATTATTAGGTTCTGAAACAGTATCAATCGGAGAATTGGAGGGTGATATTACGCCTCAATCGATGGTTCCTTGCAAAATCACTTTCTCCAATGGCGATGTGAAAGAAATTACATTGAAATCTCGAATAGATACAGCTGTTGAGATAGAGTATTTGGAGCACGGTGGTGTACTTCATTATGTTCTTCGAAATCTGGCTAAAGCTTCTTAACTACCAACGCAAAAGAATATATATATTAATAAAAAGGCCAGATATTATCTGGCCTTTTTATTTTTGAGGAACTAACTTTTAATACATTAGAACATTTCGATTTAATAATATGATGGTTTGGATAAGAAAAATGAAGAATTTTAATATACCTCCTGTTTGGACATTATTTGCTATTGTTTCTTCTGGATTATTGCATTTTGTTTACCCATTAACCTTATTTCAATTTCGTGCAATTGATACTGGAGTGATTGCAATAGGTGTATATCTAATTTTAGCTACTCCTATTTGGTTTAAACGTAAAAGCACGACAATTATTCCGCGAAGAAAGCCAACTACTTTAATTGTTGATGGTCCATTTAAAATGTCACGTAATCCCATGTATCTTGGCATGGTCATGTTGTCTTTTGGTATTGGATTAAGTCTAGGATCTATCCAAGCAGTTATACCATCAATTTTATTATTTTTCTTTTTGAAAAAAAATTATGTTTTACCTGAAGAGAGAAAATTAGTTGAAGCTATGGGAAAAGAAGCTGAGCAATATTTTCAAAAAACTGGAAGATGGATTTGGTTCTTATAATACTTTTTGAAGTATTATAAGATAAAAAAAGACCACCTATTAGATGGCCTCATAGTTCTATTTTTAAATCTATTTTGTGTTGGGTCCAATAAGCATAGTCATTTGACGACCTTCAGATTTTGGATGGTTTTCAATTTTTCCAGCTTCGGCTTCAACTACCACACCTTGAACGCGTTTCAATAACTCTAAACCAAGATTTTGGTGAGCCATTTCTCTACCGCGAAAACGCATAGTAATTTTCACTTTGTCGCCATTTTCAAGGAATTTAAAAACACTTCGCATTTTAACATCGAAATCATGAGTATCAGTGTTAGGTCTGAATTTAACTTCTTTAATCTCAATTGTTTTTTGTTTTTTTCGAGCTTCTGCTTCACGTTTTTGTTGTTCGTATTTAAATTTTCCCAAATCCATAATCTTGCAGACTGGTGGCTGAGCATTTGGAGAAATTACAACTAAATCTAAACCAGCAATGCGGGCTAATTCGTTTCCACGATCGGGTGTCACTACACCTACGTTTTCACCGTCTGCACCAATAAGTCTGATTTCGGGGGAGGTTACGCGTTCGTTTGCGAGGGGTCCTGTGTCGCGCTGCGGAGGCGCGTTATGTGGTCTACGAGCTATGGTCTTTGGTCCTTTTATTGTCCAAATAATAAGTTAAACTTAGGATTTATCCTATAATTTATGTAACTGTCATGTAGTGGGAACGTCCCTAGGTCAAGTCAATTGATTGGTTAAAAGGCGAAATCACCTAATATTTCGTGATTTTGTTTAAAACTAATGCAAGATTGTAACATATTCATGTTATATTTCTTTTGCATATTAATCTTATTATCAAAAATTCCCCAAAAAAAAGAATCTTAAAGTAATTATATTCTATCTAGTTAAAGTTTTTATTAAATTTTATTATTGGCATGCTAAATTCAAATATGTTTCAATTCATAAAGTTAAAGAACATTTTCTTTTGCTAATTTTTAAAACTGGTTTAATAATTATTTGACTATTTCATGGAAGATTAGATCGTGCCAAATTTAGAATTACCTTTTTCTATATCTGAATATGCAACAAGATTAGACTTGGTGCGAAAGTCTATGGCTGATAATAATATCGAAGTTCTTTTTACATGTGATCCAAGCAATATGGCATGGTTATCAGGGTATGACGGTTGGAGTTTTTATGTGCACCAAGGAGTTTTAATTGGACCCGTAGGTGATCCAATATTTTGGGGTCGCAAAATGGACGCGGTTGGTGCAACGCTTACTTGTTATATGAATAATGATCGCATTCATGGATATAGTGATGATTTTGTTATGTCTGATAAACACGCAATGCTTGATTTGTCTAATGTTATATCTGATTATGGATGGAGCAACCTTAGGCTTGGGGTCGAGTTAGATAATTATTATTATTCTGCAAAAGCACATCAAACACTTTCATTAAATCATAATGGTAACATTCTAGATATAACTGGACTAATAAATTGGTGCCGGGCTATAAAATCAGATCAAGAATTAAAATATATGCGCCGAGCAGGGCAAATAGTTGAACGTATGCATGCTAAGATTTTTGATATATTTGAACCTGGTAGGCGTAAAAATGAAGTGGCTGCAGAAATATATCACACTGGTATTTGGGGCGGTGAAGATGAAGATGGATTATTTGGTGGTGATTACGCTGCAATTTGCCCATTGTTGCCAACAAATAAAGAAGCAACAGCTGCGCACTTAACATGGAATGATAAAAAGATTCCAAATAATTCGGGTACTTTTTTTGAAATAGCTGGAGTTCATCGCCATTATCATGTTCCATTATCGCGAACCATTTGGTTGGGTGAGCCACCAAGAGACATTTCATTTGCAGAAGATGTTGTTCTTGAAGGAATTGATGCAGGAATTTCTAAAGCAATTTCTGGTAATACTGCTGGGGACGTGGCAAAAGCTTTTTATACTATCTTAGAAAAACATGGCATTAAAAGAGAAGGGCGATGTGGATATCCTATTGGAATTAGTTATCCTCCAGACTGGGGTGAAAGAACATATTCTATTCGGCCAAGTGATGAAACTATTTTAAAACCCAATATGACTTTTCATTTTATGCCAGCGCTGTGGATGAAGGATTGGGGCTTGGAAATAACTGAAACATTACGTATCCGTGAAGAAGGTGTGGCTGAACCTTTAGCTAATGTACCGCGTAAATTATTTGTGAAATCTTAAAATGACTGAAATTCAAAAGACTATAGAAATTCTTGATAAATTAATTAGTTTTCCAACCGTTTCGAGTGAAAGTAATCGAGATTGCATAGATTGGATAAGTGACTATTTAAAATCATATGGAGCTACGTGCAAAATATCTTCAGAGGCTGATGGTAAAGCAAATATCTTTGCAACATTAGGTCCTGACATTGATGGTGGAATTATTTTATCTGGTCATACGGATGTTGTTCCAGTGATAGGCCAAAATTGGTCAAGTGATCCATTTAAAATGAAACGTGAAAATGACTCTTTTTATGGTAGAGGAACATGTGACATGAAAGGTTTCATTGCTTCGACTTTAGCAATGGTTCCAAAATATAGTGGTATGACTTTGAAGCGGCCACTTCATTTTGCATTTACTTATGATGAAGAAGTTGGGTGCTTAGGCGCGCGTGTACTTGTTAATCAATTAATTGCCTCTGGTTTGAAGCCAAGTGCTTGTATAGTTGGAGAGCCAACTTCAATGCGAATTATTGAGGGTCACAAAGGCATGTGTGAATACACAACTGAATTTAGAGGTTTGGAAGGGCATTCAAGTCAGCCAGATTTATGTGTAAATGCATTAGAGTATGCTCATCGTTTCATTAATAAATTGATGGAAGTCAGAAAAGAATTACAAAATATGGCTCCAGATGGTTCGCGATTTAACCCTCCGTACTCAACATCTTCTATTTGTGCATGCCATTCTGGGACAACTCATAATGTCATTCCAAGCCAGGCAGAGGTTGAATGGGAGATGCGAGTAGTTCAACGAAGTGATCGAGAATGGTTGCGTTACCAAATGGCACAATATGTTGATGAAGTTTTACGCCCTGAAATGAAAAGAATATCTCCAATAGCAGATATAATGGAAACTGTTTGTATTGAGACAGAAGGCTTAGAGCCTGATCCAGATAGTGAAGCTGTGAAAATTGTTCAAGAGTTAACTGGCGGCAATTCAACAGAAGTTGTAGCTTTTGGGACAGAGGCAGGATTGTTTAGCCGAGCTGGAATCAGTTCAGTACTTTGTGGGCCTGGGAGTATAGAACAAGCTCACAAACCTGATGAATATGTTTCAGAGAGCCAACTTATTTTGTGCCTTAAAATGCTAGATCGACTTACAAATGAATTAATCTAACACTTAATGTATGTTCGTAAAAATACCATTGGCTAAAGTAAATGAAAGAAAACTATGAAAAAATTTAGAAATATATTTAATTTGCTATCTACGTTTATGCTCATGATGCTTGCGGTACCTGTGAATGCGCAGGACGATGCAAAAGGATTGATAGTTTCATTTAATGGACCAGTTCGAGAAGCTTACATTGGAAAGTTTGTAAGAGGTCTCAAAGATATGGCTGGATTAAAGGGTTATGAATTAAGTATATTTGAAAATCAATTCAACCAGGCTCAGCAAAACCAACAAATACAACAATATTTAGCATTGGGTGAATTACCTAGTGCGTTTATTTGGTTTCCAACTGATGATGTCTCAGGCTTGGAAGCATTACAATTGTTAGCTGAAACTGGAGTGCCAATTTTAAAAGTTAATCAATTGCCAAATGAATTAGATAAGGAGTATATTTTTGGTTTTGCAGGACCAGACTTTTCCCTTCGAGGTCGTAGTGCAGGCTATATGATGAGAGAGGCCGCTGCTAATAAGAAAGAAAGTGGTGGTTCGGGATTTAATGTAGTTGTCTTATCCTATCCACATGACTTTAAAGGGTACAATTTAACAATTGAAGCCTTCAATAATGCAATTTTAGGAACTGATCTTAATATAATAAGTGATGTGGGAGTGGGTTTTGGGCGACTGAATGGTTATGAAGGAGCTTTAGACTTAATTGGAGATATAGGTAGCCAAAGCATTGATTTTGTTTTTGGAATGGATGATGCGATTTTGACTGGTGGCATAAAAGCTTTTGAAGATGCTGGAAAAATTATGGGTGAAGATATCGTTGCAATAGGTGCAGTATGTAATGGTAATAGAAATTTATTTAATGATGGAAAACAATATGGCACGACTTTGCAATCTCCTCTACATGAAGGTCAGTTAGCAATAAAACTCGTTGATGAATATATCACCACTGGTGCATTGAAGAAATTTATAAATTTTACTCCAAATCCCCCAATATCTATAGAAAATATTGATACATCTGCATTACAAGGATACGATGGAAAGCTTTATTCAATCAAAGAGCTTTGTACTGGAAATTGGTAATTTATAAATAATATGTATTTTGTAGCGGTATTATAGAACTAACTTATTGACGCCAAACATTGTTTCAAATAGGAAATGAATTCCAGACGCGGATATTGTGTAATGGTAAGACCTCAGCCTTCCAAGCTGATGACGCGGGTTCGATTCCCGCTATCCGCTCCAAAATCTTAATAAAAATAAAAAAATTGTTTTTGTGTAGATTGTTGTCTTGATGCTTTTGCTATTGCGCGCTATCGATATTAGTAAATTCCGAAAGCTGAATGTATGTCTACCCCTGAATCAACTCGTGCTATATCCCAAGACCGTAAAAAAGGTAAAAATGTTTCGGCATTGCGTGGGCTTATTCCATTTTTAAAGCCTTATAAAATTTGGTTGCTGCAGCATTATTTATGTTAACTTTTACTGCTGCCATATCCTTGATTTTACCTTTGGCGGTTCGCGGTGTTGTTGACGGTTTTAGTGAAGATTTAGATATCTTGGATAATTATTTTGTTTACGCAATTTTTATCGCTGGACTTTTAGCTGTTGGATCAGCAGTTAGATATGCTTTAGTCACTCGACTGGGCGAGAGAGTTGTCGCCGATATAAGGCGTGCAGTATACGACAAAATGATTGGGATGAGTCCTGCTTTTTACGAACGTATCATGACAGGTGAAGTTTTAAGCCGAATTACTACNGATACTACATTAATTTTATCAGTAATAGGTTCATATCTATCTTATGCACTTCGCAACGCAATAATGTTTACAGGAGGTTTAATACTATTATTTATTACTTCTGCAAAACTAACTGGATTAGTGCTGTTAATAGTCCCCTTTATTTTAATTCCAATATTTGGAATTGGGCGACGCGTGAGAGTTTTAAGTAAAATAAATCAAGATAAAATTGCTGAAAGCTCAGGGAATGCTTCTGAAAGTCTATTAGCTTCCCAGACTGTTCAAGCATTCACTCATGAAGCCGTATCTAGGTCACTCTTCGCAAAACTTACAGAAGAAGCATATGACGCGACCAGGAAAAGAGTAACGATAAGAGCTTTGATGACGGCAATTGTGATATTTTTAATTTTTACGGGTGTTGTGGCAGTTATTTGGATTGGTGCACGCGATGTAAAAGCAGGAAATATGACTGCTGGTGTATTAGTGCAATTTGTAATCTATGCTGTTCTAGTGGGGTCATCTGTAACTGCGTTTGCTGAATTCTGGGGAGAGATGCAAAGAGCTGCGGGTGCAACAGAGCGCTTAATTGAGTTGCTTGATTCAGAAGATGTTGTGAAAGATCCAGAAGTACCTGATCAATTGGTAATGCCTGTTAAAGGTGTGCTTGAATTTGAGAAGGTGGATTTTTTCTATCCATCTCGTCCAAATATTGCTGCTTTGGATAACTTCTCATTAAAAGTTAATTCTGGAGAAACAATCGCTCTAGTCGGCCCGTCTGGTGCCGGAAAATCAACAATTTCAACTATTATTGAGATTTTTTGATCCTACATCAGGTAAAATTATGCTTGATGGAAAGCCAATCATCTCTTTGGAAAGAGAAGAATTTAGAAAACATATATCAATAGTAACTCAAGACCCTGTAATTTTTGGTACTTCAGCTTTGGAAAATATTCGCTTTGGCAGACCGGAAGCAACTGATGAAGAAGTAGTAAAAGCTGCTAAAGCAGCTGCAGCACATGATTTTCTCGAATTATTACCAGATGGATATGAGAGTTTTGTTGGTGAACAAGGTGTTATGCTATCAGGTGGACAGAAACAAAGATTGGCAATAGCGAGAGCAATATTGCGTGATGCACCTGTTTTATTGTTGGATGAAGCAACAAGTGCACTTGATGCTGAAAGTGAATTTGCTGTTCAAGAGGCTGTTGAGGCATTAGCAAAAACACGTACAACAATCATTATAGCGCACAGATTAGCAACTGTTAAAAAAGCAGATAGAATAATAGTAATTGATGAAGGTAGTATAGTAGCTCATGGAACGCACAGTGAATTAGTTATGCAAGGTGGACTTTATGCAAGATTAGCCAAATTGCAATTTACAGATGAGAATAATTAAATTTTCAATTATTTGAATTTATTCATTATCTGTTTTATTAACTCTATTAAGTACATATTTAAGAAAGTTAATTATGAGTAAAACATTTTCTGATCGATCTGATTTTTTAAACTTAGAACTTGAGATGCCAATAACTGAACGATTGGATGTTAAGACAGTATATCAAAGATTATGTCAAACTAGAGATATTCATGGTGAGAGGCCTGCAGTAAGTTTTCAGTTAAAATCAGGGAACAAAGACAAAAATATAACTTTAACTTATAATCAATTAACTGATCGTGTTGCGCAAACAGCAAATTTATTTCGTTCTTTAGGGGTTGGGCCAGATGATGTTGTGGCTTATTTATTGCCAACTAGCCATGAAACTTTAATTACTCTAATGGCTGGTATGACTGCTGGAATTGTAGCTCCAATCAATCCAACACTTTCCGCTGATCACATAAGTGCTCTTCTAAAAGAAGTTAATGCTAAGGTTTTGGTAACACTAAAACCTTTTCCAAAGACGCAAGTTGCACAACTTGCTCATACTGCAGTTCAAAATGCACAATGTGTTGAAACTGTTGTGGAAATAGATCTTTTACCACATGTAAGTTTACCGTTAAATTTACTCGTACCCTTATTGCGTCCAAAATTAAACATTGAGCATAATGCTAAGATAATAGAATTTAATTTAGAAACATCTAAACAAAATAAAAAATTAAATTTTACTGAGAAGGATAATGATCCGTATTGCGCATATTTCCATACTGGTGGAACTACTGGAATGCCAAAAATAGTGCAACATCGACATTCTGGAGCTTTATATAATGGTTGGTTGGGCTCAGAAATACTCATGGATGAATATGATGTAATAATTTGTCCAATGCCTCTATTTCATGTATTCGCAGCTTATCCAGCTTGGCTTTGTGTAATGTCTGCAGGGTCTCATATGGTCATGCCAACTCCTGCAGGATACAGAGGAGATGGTGTATTTAAAAACTTTTGGAAATTAGTTGAACGATACAAAGGCACATTTGTTATTACTGTTCCAACTGCGGCAGCTGCATTAATGAATCATCCAGTTAATGCAGATATATCTTCACTTAAAAATATTTTTTGTGGTTCTGCTCCTATGCCAACAAAACTTTTTGAAAAATTTCAAAAAGAAACGGGTGTATCTATCATCGAAGGATATGGAATGACTGAGGCAACATGCCTTGTTTCGTGCAACCCTCCTGACGGAGAACGTAAGATTGGGTCTGTTGGGTTACCTTTGCCTTACACAGATGTAAAAATTCTAGAAATAAACCGTAATGATGAAATCGTAAAAGAATGTAAATCTGAAGAACCAGGTGAAGTTTGCATTAATAATCCTGGAATAGTTGTTGGATCAACTTATACGGACCCATATAAAAATAAATCATTATATGTGAATGAGAAATTTCTAAGAACAGGTGATATTGGCTATTTGGATGAGGATGGTTATTTATGGCTTACTGGAAGAGCTAAGGATGTAATCATGCGTGGAGGACATAATATTGATCCTTTAATAATTGAAGAGGTTTTAGCAGGGCATCCATCAGTAAGTTTAACTGGTGCAATAGGGCAACCTGATATTTACGCAGGAGAACTGCCGTGTGCGTATGTTGAGCTTATTAGTGGTTCTGAAACATCTGTTGAGGAGCTTATGGATTACGCTCAAAAAAATGTGTCAGATCATACAGCGTGTCCAAAATATATTGAAATTTTAAAAGAGATGCCAAAAACGGCAATTGGAAAAGTCTTCAAGCCTGACTTGAGGCGCTTCGCAATAATTCGTACTTTTAACGAAGCTCTGGCTAAAAATGATATTAGTATTGAAGTACAAAGTGTCGTTGAGGATAAAAAACTTGGTTTAGTGGCTAGATTGGATAAAACTGATAGTAAAATTTCAGATCAAAAAATTCATGATGCCTTAGGAGAATTTATTACTCCATGGGCTTGGAATTAAGTTGAGAGAAATTTCAGCATTTTATTTTTTACCAGAAAACTTCTCATTCATTTCTTCCCGTGCCTCGTCAGTTATTTTTGCAAACATAACTTCTGGTACACTAAACTTATGGCCAGCTTTTAACAAAGTTAAAGAATTGCTTATATTCTCAGGCCAAAGTTTATCTACATTCATTGCAGTAACCATAGTATCAGCAGCATCTGGAATAAAAGGCTCAGATAGTGCTGCGTAAAGTGGAATTAAATTTAACGCAAAACGAACGATTGTTGCTGATGATTGAGGATCTTCTTTAAATAAAGTCCAAGGTGCTGCATCTTGTAGATATTCGTTTCCAATGGACCATATTGCGCGTAAATCTGCAGCAGATTTTCGTACTTCCATTTTTGCCATATTATTTTCATAAGAAGCAATGCGCTCTTCAAGCTGATTAATTACTGTAAATTCTCGAGGGCCATACTCGTTGCCCTCTGGGATAATTTCACCAAATTTAGAGCGGCAAAATTTTGTTATTCGAGAAACAAAATTACCTAGGACATCGGCAAGATCTTTATTTACACCTTGTTGAAAACTATCCCAAGTGAATTCTGAATCTGAACTTTCTGGTACATTAGATAACAGCCACCACCTCCAATAATCAGATGGTAAAATATCTAATGCCTGGTTCATAAAAACACCTCGGCCTTTGGACGTCGAAAATTGGCCTCCATCATAATTTAAATAGTTAAATGATTTTATAAAGTCGACTAATTTCCAATTATCATCTGCACCCATAATTGTTGCTGGAAAAGACAATGTGTGAAATGGTACATTATCCTTGCCCATGAACTGTACATAGTTGACGTTTTCTGCCCCTTTGTCAGTTCTCCACCAACGCTCCCATTCTTCTTTAGGTTTGTTGTTTTTGGCTGCCCACTCAGCTGTAGCGGCTATATATTCAATAGGAGCATCAAACCAGACATAGAAGACTTTACCTTCCATGCCGCCCCAGTCCACTGCCCCTTTCTTTACTGGAACTCCCCAATCTAAATCACGAGTTATACCACGGTCTTGGAGCCCATCTCCATCATGGAGCCATTTTTTTGCTATAGATGTAGTAAGTATTGGCCAATCAGATTTTTGCTTAATCCAATTGTCTAATTTTTCCCGCATTTTTGACTGTTTAAGATAAAGATGCTTTGTTTCACGAACTTCTAAGTCTGTTGAACCAGAAATGGCCGATCTAGGATTGATTAAATCAGTAGGCTCCAATTGTTTTGTACAATTCTCACACTGGTCTCCACGTGCATCTGGAGAACCGCAATTTGGGCATTCACCCTCGATATAGCGATCTGGTAAATATCGTTTATCAGTATTTGAATAGACTTGTTTTTCACTTATTTCTTCTATTAGTCCATTTTCAGCTAATTTACCTGCAAAGTATTGCGTGAGTAGATGGTTTTGTTCACTCGAAGAGCGACCAAAGTGGTCAAACGACAACCGAAATCCGCGGGCCAATTCAAATTGAACATCATGCATTTCCATACAATAGTCTGCTACGTTTTTTCCGGCTTTTGCCGCAGCTAATTCAGCTGGTGTGCCATGTTCATCTGTTGCGCAAATAAACATAACTTCATGACCTTTTGCACGACAAAAACGTGCATAAACATCAGATGGCAATTGGCTACCTATTAAATTACCAAGATGTTTTACACCATTGATATAGGGCAGTGCGGAAGTAATTAGTGTCCTATTCATGGGTCTACTCTCGTTTTATTATTTTTGGTTTATATCAAAGTTTGATGATCTGATAATCAATTTTAACATAGTTTTCTGACAAAGTTTAGAAAAGTAATATTTTTGTATTATATTTCAGAAATTCAAAATTTATCTGGATGAACTTCTCTTGCCATATGGTCTAATATTGCATTTACAAAACGTGTTTCATTCCCATCTGGAAAAAAAGCTTTTGCAACATCTACAAACTCAACAATAGCAACCTTTGGCGGAGTATCATCAATAATGAATTCCGCTCCAGCTGTTCGGAATAATGCCCTTAGTGTTGGATCAATTCTATCAATAGGCCATTTTGCTACTAAAGCACGATCAGTCATTTGATCAATTGCAGCTTGCTGATTTACAGCTGTAAAAAGCAATTGTTCAAATAATTCAACATTACCCTCTACATATTCTTCACCCTCTAAAGTCGCGCCAAAGCGATGGTTTACAAATTGATCACGAACCTCATTCATCCCTTGTTCAGATGCTTCCATTTGGAAAAGTGCTTGAACTGCATATAGTCTTGATGCAGATTTCATTTGTTTCTTTGATGTCATAATGTTTCTTCGGCCTCATCGACTGTTTGATTGCGTTTGGAAGCAGGTTTGAATCCAATATTATTAATATCTCCAGTTAATTTACGTGACAACGTTATTAACTTTAAAACTGCATGAGCTGCAGCTGAGCCATAATCACTTTTTAAGGATATTTCTTTCAATTCAATTTCACTTTGCGCAGTTATTATTGCTTTGCCAGTTGGATAACCTTGATTAGATATATCTCCAATACCTCTTAGCGTTTCTGCATAAATAGTTTTTGATGGTAAGTCATTCCCTACAATAATAATTGATCCTAGAGTTACGTATCCATCATATCTGCTTGAATTAATTGCTAATTTTAGTGCTATTGGTAATTCTAAAACACCGGAAACGTCAAAAATATCATAGGCGATACCTAGACTATTCATTACATTAATGACTTGTTTATCGAGTTCATAACTTATTTCATTATGGTATCTTGAAGTTACTATAGCAATTTTTGGCAAGTCATTATTAAATTTATAACTATAGTTATTATCTTTTAATTCAGAAGGCATTTTTATATCCTGATTAATATAAATTATTTTGAGTTTCTTACATCAGCAAGACGCGCCACATACCTTGCAAGAGTATCAATCT
>JGI24539J26755_10001155_pt1 | contig 12292 bp, 7 predicted proteins | sample NorSeaMetagenome_2_FD_26755 | JGI IMG/M metagenome (IMG submission 26755) | reverse complement strand
CCACTTTATCAGCGTTGGGGAGCATGGTTTGTTCTAGGGTAGTGTTCAATGGAATCGCCGGTACATTCACTGCGCCCATCAGTTGCACAGGTGCGTCTAAAAATTCAAAACATTCTTCAGCAATAGCACCTTGCACACTTTGGGCGAAACTTGGGCTGCTGCATTCTTCAGTGAGCACAAGCACGCGTCCGTGCGTCCTAGCCTTCGCCATGACCTCCACACGGTCCCACGGTGCGAGTGTGCGTAAATCCAATATACTGATCTGCCCAGGGAAAGCTTCGGCCGCCTTTTGCGCCCAATAAACGCCCATGCCATAGGTAATCACCACCGCAGTTTCACCTGCGGAAATTGCCGAAGCTTCGGCTTCTAGCGCCATGCGTGCATTCCCAAAAGGAATGATGTAGTCTTCACTAGGTTCAGGGGTTTTAGCACCTTCTGTTCCAGGTATCTTACTCCAATACAGTCCTTTATGTTCAAAAATTACGACCGGGTTAGGATCGTAAAAAGCCGATTTCATCAAGCCCTTCAGATCCGCTCCTGTCGATGGGTAAGCGATTTTAATACCACGAATGCTTGTCACGGCAGTCTCAATAGAAGAACTATGGAAGGGACCGCCAGATCCATATGCACCGATCGGTACGCGAATGACGGTGCTTACCGGCCATTTTCCATTACTGAGGTAATAGCTGCGGCTGACTTCCGTGAATAACTGGTTCATGCCCGGCCAGAGGTAATCTGCGAATTGAACTTCCACAAACGGCTTGAGCCCAGTAGCCGACATTCCGACTGTAGAACCGATGATAAAGGCTTCTTGAATGGGCGTGTTGAACACGCGTTCATCACCAAATTTCTGTGCAAGCGTCGCTGCTTCGCGGAATACACCGCCTAATCTTCCACCTACGTCTTGCCCGTACAATAGTGCTTCGGGATGCGCTGCCATGAGTTCTTTAATGGCAAACAACGCTGCATCCACCATTACTGTAGGTTCAGCACCTTCAGGCGCACGTTCGCCGCGCTCTTCCATGATGGGGGTGGGTGCAAAATCATGCGTAAGTAGATCAGCGGGCTGCGGATCTGGCATGGATAGGGCGCTTTCGTACTGGGCTTGGACGAATTGGCCCGCTTCGGTTTCCCACTGGTCCAATTCCTTTTCACTCATTCCCGCCTTCAAACATTGCGCCTTTAAAATAGGATAGGGGTCGCGTTTCGCCGCTTCCTCTAAATCATCGCGGTACCATTCCTTTCGCACACCAGAAGTATGGTGGTTCAGCAGCGGCACATCCATACGAACTAAGAAAGGACGACGCTCTTTGCGCATCGTCTTGATGATCTTGCCCAATTTTTTATACGCTTCCTCAAAGTTAGTCCCGTCTATATCAATGGCCTCAATGCCGGTAAAGCCTTTTGCGTATTCGACCGCATTGCTGTGGTGAACCTCTGCGCGGTTTGCGCTGATGTCCCAGCCGTTGTCTTGAACAAACATGAGTAGCGGGAATTGCTTCAAAGCAGCCATGTGCATTGCTTCTGAAATTTCGCCTTCCGTCATTGCACTGTCGCCGATGCTGCATACGGCGATCCCGCCCAATTCTTCCTTAGTGGCTAATCCTTGCTGCTCGCGGTATTGAATCCCCATGGCCACACCGGCTGTGGGAATGGCTTGCATTCCTGTCGCAGAACTCTGGTGCGGAATTTTCGGTTTGTCCGTATCGTTGAGGCTTGGGTGGCTGTAATAGGTGCGACCGCCTGAAAAGGGATCGTCCACTTTTGCCAGCAGTTGCAACATTAAATCTTTTGGGGTCATGCCGATACCTAGCAGCAAGCTGTCGTCGCGGTAATATGGAGCGACATAATCTTTTGCCTCCAGATGCAAGGCAAGTGCGAGCTGGGCCGATTCGTGGCCACGGCTCGTTGCGTGAACATATTTTGATGTCGTATCCTTTTCTCGCTCGTACAATTCAGTCATACTCTTAGCCGTGGCCATGAGTTTGAACGCTTTTTCGAACGGAATAGTGGTCTTTTTTGACATGAGTCTGTGTTTGGACTCCTCAAAGTTAGGACATGAGGGGCATTTGACCTCGGCCGTTTTACAAACACTTAAAGTATTCGAACGGCTCTAAGCAACTGTTACATACGTACTGGCTTTTGCATGCCGTACTGCCGTGTAAACTGAGCATTCGGGTATCTGGGTCTTTACATTTGGGACAGCGAACTTTCGGCGCCTCCGCAAAGAGTTCTCGTTTATCTGCAGACCCGGAAACAGGAGGCGCAATGCCGTAGGCTTCCATTTTTTTCCTTCCTTCTTCCGAAATCCATTCGGTGGTCCAGGAAGGCTGTAATTGCTGGGTGATGGTAAAAGGCAATTGGCGCACAAACATGGCCTCTTCAATATCTTGAGACATGCGATCCATTGCCGGACACCCGACGTAAGTTGGGCTTATGACAATCTCATAGACATGATCGGCGTGTTCCTTGGGGGCATCGGGATGGCTCACGCAAAAATTCTCGAGTGCTTGTGCATGGCGTTCGTCGGTCTTCGCGAGCACTTTCACCGCACGCAGAATGCCCATATCGTGTAAACTCAGTACCGGAATCTCAGGATCATTGACCTGACCGAGATGTGTGTATATGGTACTGCTTATATCCATGGACTTATTCGCCGAACACGGCTTTTATAATGTCATTTCCGTTGGCAAATATCAACAGGGCGAGAAGTAAGAAGAAACCAATCATTTGTGCATATTCCAGCACTTTGATCGAAGGCTTTCTACCGGACACCCATTCGATCACCGTAAAAATCACGTGACCGCCATCTAAAGCGGGGATGGGTAGGATGTTTAAGAATCCAAGCATGATGCTCAAGAATGCAGTAAACTCCCAGAAATGGCGCCAATTCCAAGCTTGGTCGTATTGTTTCAAGATAGTTAAAAAACCACCGACCTCTTTGTACGCTTTCGTCTTAGGATTGAAGATGAGCTTGAATTGACGGATGTAGCTCATTAATTTATTCTGAACCTCGCCTCCTGCGCCACCCAAAGCCTCCGCAAAGGTGTACGCTTTGTTTTTGATTTCGTAGTATTTGAATACTTCCCCGGTGTTGTAAACCCCTAATTGACCTGATTCAGGTACCGTCATTTTAAGGGTATTAGATCGGCCCTCGCGGTAGATGCTCAATGCAATCTCTTGCCCAGCCAATTCTGGTAAAGCTGCCTTGTATTGGTCGAAAAACAGCATTTCCTCGCCATTGAGCCCGACGATGCTATCGCCCACAGCCAGTCCTGCATCACTTCCTGCACTTTCCGCACCAAATGCCCCTATGACATATGGCATACGCGGATTGATTAACCCAATAAATTTCTTGTTGCTGATCATGTCTTCGATAGCCTCCATGGTAATAGGAACGGTCACTAAATTTCCGGCACGCTCTACTACAATATCTTCTTCTTGACTCAGGAGAATTTCCATTGGGATTTCACGGTAGCTTTCGGGGACCATATCGCCGATACTCACGATTTTATCGCCGTTTTCGAGCCCCATGGAAAGTCCCATTTCGTTGGTCCAGATGCCGTTTACTAAACTTTCGTTCGGCAAATAGTCCTTTCCGTAAGACATCAATAAGAAGACGTAAATGAAATACGCAGTGATGAAATTCATAATGACACCTCCGGTAAGAATGACCACACGTTGCCAAGCCGGCTTCGCTCTGAATTCCCAATCTTCAGGCTCTTCGCTGAGGTTTTCGGTGTCCATGCTTTCGTCCACCATACCTTCAATTTTCACATATCCGCCTAATGGAATCCAACCAATTCCCCATTCAGTCTCCCCAATTTTCTTCTTTAACAGAGAAAATTTATAATCGAAAAAGAGGTAGAATTTTGTGACGCGCACTCCGAAAAAACGTGCAGGTAAGTAGTGACCAAACTCGTGAAGTACGATCAATATAGAGAGTCCTAAAACGAACTGTAAAATCTGAATAAGCATGTGCTGTAGTTCTAATTGAGGGTCAAAAGTAATGCTACGGATGCAGATGAGCACTTTGAGCAGCTAATAAACCTCGATAAAGTGTTGTTAAAAGTGGACTCCTTACTGTACTACGCCCAATTCCTTACCCACCTTTGTAAATGCTGCAATGGCTTTATCGAGGTGTGCTTGGCTATGTGCAGCACTCAACTGAACTCTAATTCTCGCCTGACCTTGCGGCACAACCGGATAAAAGAAGCCAATAACGTAAATGCCTTCGGTAAGTAGTTTATCTGCAAATTCTTGACTTAAGGCGGCATCGTAAAGCATGATCGGTACAATAGCACTGTCGCCATCCTTATAATCAAAGCCTGCAGCTTTCATGCCGTCTTTGAAGTAGTTCACGTTCCATTCCAACTGGTCACGCAGGTCTGTAGTTTCACTCAGCAAATTCAACACCTCAATAGACGCCCCTACAATAGCTGGCGCGAGCGAGTTGGAGAAAAGGTATGGACGAGATTTTTGACGCAACATTTCGATAATTTCCTTTCGTCCGGTAGTAAAACCACCCATTGCACCGCCCAGGGCTTTCCCTAAAGTTCCAGTGATGATATCTACGCGCCCCAGGACGTTTTTTAGCTCGACCGTCCCACGTCCCGTCTTACCAATAAATCCAGTGGCGTGGCATTCGTCGACCATAACGAGCGCATCGTATTGGTCAGCCAAATCACAAATTCTGTCCAATTGTGCCACATAACCGTCCATAGAAAAAACACCGTCGGTCACAATTATTTTGAATCGGGCACCTTCAGCAGCTTTCAATTGCGCCTCTAGATCCGNCATATCATTATTTGCNTAACGGTAACGCTGCGCTTTACAAAGTCGGACCCCATCTATAATGGAGGCGTGATTTAAACTGTCTGAAATAATCGCGTCTTCTGCGGTTAAAAGCGGTTCAAACACCCCGCCATTCGCATCGAAGGCCGCTGCATAGAGAATGGTATCCTCGCAGTGCAAAAAATCNGCAAGCTTAGCCTCCAACTCTTTNTGAATGTCCTGCGTACCGCAAATAAAACGCACAGATGACATGCCGAAACCGTGCGTTTCTAATGTTTTTTGAGCCGCCGCCAAAACACGCGGGTGTGAGCTGAGTCCTAAATAATTGTTTGCACAAAAATTCAGTACCTCCTCGCCTTCAGTGGTTTTGATGATAGCGTCTTGGGGTGTTGTAATGACACGTTCGCGCTTGAANAAGCCAGCTGCTGNGATCTCTTCAAGTTGTGTAGTCAAATGGTCTTTTAATCCTCCGTACATAGGTCAGTTGTGTTCGTTGTGCTGTTAACGCTGCTTAAGCGGTTTAGTTTAATTTATGAAGGGCTGCTCGTTCACCCATTCTATACTTTCTTGAAGACATTGAACAGCTTTGTCTGCGGCACAGAAGTCTTGTTCAATATAATAGTGTTCGAGTCCTGCTGTCTCTGCCATGGCAAATATTGCCGCCCAATCCAGAACACCTTGTCCCACCGGAACCTGTGTCGCAGTATCTGCGGCAAAATCTTTAACGTGCCATAAAGGAAATCTACCAGGATAATTGGCCATCCATTCTACAGGATTTTCTCCGGCGAAGGCGACCCAATGAATATCCATTTCAAAGACGACGTTGCTCCCCTCTAAGGCGTTCAACAGGTATTCATAAGCAGATAGCGAACCTGGTTGGCTGGGTTCTAAAGGTGCAAATTCGAATTCGTGGTTGTGCCAGCCGGCGACCATGTCGCGTTTTGCTGCNGCCTCTCCTAATTGGATAAGGTATTCGATCAAATGATCGTACCCTTCTTTATTTCTCCAAGCTTCGTTCATCCAGGGAATAATGACCCACTTTTGTCCGAGCGCTTCAGCGGCATCTAAGAAGTCATTTATAGAATGAGGATCAATAGTCCCCATAGTTGTGCTTTCCAATTCTGATGGCATATAATGTCCCGAAGGACTTATAAGGTCCGCATCTGCAATGGCCTTATTGAACGCTACGGTGCTCAGTCCTAAAAATCCACCGTCCATGTAACCAAAGCTCTCGACTTTTTCATAACCCATAGCACGTGTAGCTTTTAGGGTGGCTAGAATCGAGTCTGCTCCAGTAAGTGCTTCGCGCACGGTATATAACTGATATCCTTTTTCAGAATTTTTCATTGCACTTGTACTTTCATGGTTTTGGGCGGCTGCACTTTTGTCCGTGTTTTGGCAGGCAAAAAAGGTACACAGACTAACGGCCCCGAGGAGTGCGAAGTTTTTCATTCAATCATTTTTAACTTGAAGGCTTCAAATTAGTGGAAAACGTGCAATTTTGTGGACATGCGTATAGACAAATTCTTATGGTGTGTCCGATTGTACAAAACCCGCACCTTGGCCGGTGAGCAGATTCGTAATAACCGGGTTTTGATGTCGGAAGTGCCGGTCAAACCATCTAGAGACGTCAAGGAAGGAGATGTCTTTACGCTTAAACGCCACGGTTACGATGAAGTTTATGAAGTAATTGCGTTGCCAAAAAGCAGGGTGAGCGCTAAGTTAGTCGCAGAATTAGTATGCGATCAAACACCTCAAATTGAGTTAGATAAAAAGAATTTTCTTCGCTTGGCACGTAACGTTAGTCGTCAAAAAGGGGCAGGAAGGCCCACAAAAAAAGAACGTCGAGATATCGATGATTTTCTAGAATAAAATTCGCGTATATTCGCGCTACAAGTCCCCTGAATANGCGGTAAATCCTGAAATGATATTAAAATGTCCGGCATTTGTCCGGGCCCGGAAGTTGCTCCTTGAATAATTCATTAGCACATTGCAGTGTACAAAATACACTTTATCAATAAAACACGATACAATGAACAAACGACAACATTTCATCGCGTCTTTCCTTATTCTACTTTTTGTAGGATGCTCTGCGCAATTGAGTGCACAGTACCGAGGAACAGTCGTAGATGCTGCTGACAACTCACCACTTCCAGGTGCTGTAGTCAAGGCGGGACAGAAATCTGCTATGACAGANATGGAAGGAAGATGGACGCTTGACGCTAAGGAAGGGTCAACTGTCACGGTTTCTTTCGTAGGATATATTTCGAAAGAAGTGGCCTTAGGTGCTTCGAAAAATGTCAGCGTCAAGCTCGACTATGATCAAGCGGCTTCTACTTTAGATGAAGTAGTAGTAGTTGGATTTGGTACGCAAAAGAAGTCAAATGTNTCCGGAGCTATATCGAGCGTGAAGTCGGAAGATTTAGAGGACATCGTTTTACCACGCGTTGAAACTGCNCTTCAAGGAAGAACGTCGGGAGTTAGCGTCGTGCAAAGCTCAGGTCAGCCAGGTGCTGGGGCGGTGATTCGTGTACGTGGTACTTCATCGATAAACGGCTCAGATCCCTTATACGTGATTGACGGTGTTGTTATTGGTGGTGGTATAGATTATTTGAACCCCAACGACATAGAAACCATTGAAGTACTTAAGGATGCGGCTTCTGCCGCTATCTATGGTGCTCGTGGTGCGAATGGTGTTATCATCATTACAACCAAAAACGGATCAAAAGCTCGTGGGATGGAAGTGAAGGTAACTTCTTATACGGGTCTACAGAATCCGTGGAAGAAAGCACCAGTATTGAATGCTACTGAGTACGCTACACTACAAAATGAAATGGCCGGCGCAGCGGGTCAGACCCTACCCTATACAAATCCAAGCGCGCATGGTGTCGGTACAGATTGGCAAGACGCTGTGTTTAATAGAAACGCAGTGATTCAAAACAGCGACATTAGCATCGCGGGCGGAACAGATCGCGGATCGTATTATGCATCTATTAGCTCATTCAATCAAGAAGGTATTGTTGCAGAAGGCAAATCGTACTATGAAAGGTTGGCAGCACGTCTTAACACAGTGACAAAAGTTAACGACCGTTTGACAGTAGGCTGGAATGTAGCATATACGCACAACCAAAGTAATGGTGTTGCAGAAAATACAGAATGGGGCTCGCCTTTAGGTCGTGCATTAAACATTGACCCAATTACGCCATTGTATGAAACCGATCCGACAGTGTTGTCTGGAACGCCCTATTCTTCTGGAGGTGTCCTTCGCGGAAATTTAGTTCGTGATGATAATGGGATTTTTGGGATTTCAAATCGTGTAACATCCGAGGTGGTAAATCCTGTGGCTGCTTATTCGATGATTAATAATGTAGGATGGGCCGACAAAATCGTAAACAATACCTATGCGGAATTTGAAATACTGCCTGGTTTAAAAGCACGCTCAAGTATGGGTATTGACCTCGCGTTTTGGGGTAATGACGGAATGACTCCATCACACTATTTGAATGCGACAAATCTACTAGACACGAATAATGTCTACTCTAGTTTCAATAGAGGTTTTACTTGGATTTGGGACAACACCTTAACCTACACGCATAGCTTAGGAAAGCACAACCTCAACTATTTAGCGGGCCACAGTGCTCAAGAAGTTAACGGTCGCTACATAGGTGGAAACAAACGTGATGTTCCTACACAAGATTTTCAAGATGCCACTATTGATTATGCGCGCAACGAAATTTCTGAGCAAGTTTACGGTGGTAAGTGGGAGCGTTATGCAATTGAGTCCTACTTCGGTCGTGTGAACTATGATTACGACGGTAAATATGTTGCTACTGCAATTCTACGTGCAGATGCTTCTTCTCGCTTTGGTCAGAACAACCGTTGGGGTTATTTCCCTTCGTTATCCGCCGGATGGAACGTTCACAAAGAAAACTGGTGGGTTTATGATAACGTAAACACATTGAAATTCAAGGCCGGTTACGGCTTGAATGGTAGTGACGCAGCAGGTTCTTTGGAGTATGCTTCTACCATCATCGGTGGTCGTTCGTATACTTTCGGTGCAAACGAAGTACTCGTTAATGGTACGACACCGGCACAAGTAGCGAATCCGGATTTACGTTGGGAGAGTGTTGCCCAACTAAACGTCGGTACTGAAATTCGTGCGTACGATTACCTGGTATTAGGAGTAGATGTCTTTAGTCGTCGTACCAATGGTATGAAAACGCGTCCGCCATTGCCAGATTACATTGGTAATGATCCTTCTACAGCAAACGTTGGATCTATGTTGAACCAGGGTGTTGATATCGAATTCGGATACGATCGTAGTTACAGTAAAGATTTCTCTTTCGGTGTTAGCGGAAATGCGAGTTTCATCAAAAACGAAGTAATACTGATCGGTAATGATGCCGGTTATCTTACAGGTGCTGGATGGGGCCCACAGGGTATCGAAATCACCCGTATTACGGAAGGCTTGCCTATCGGTTACCTCTATGGATATCAAACCGACGGGATCTTCCAAAACATGGATGATGTATTTGGTCACACGAGTGGCGATGGCGATACACTGCAGCCGATGGCGCAAGCAGGTGACTTCCGCTTTGTGGATGTCAACGGTGATGGCGTAATTGACGCGGATGATAGAACCATGATTGGTAATCCTACACCGGATTGGACAGCAGGTTTGACGATCGATATGCGCTACAAGAATTGGGATGTAAACATTTTCGGACAAGGGGTATTTGGAAATCAGATTTACAACGCTACACGTCGTTACGACTTACCAACCTCGAACATGCCTGCTAAAGCAATCGATCGCTGGACAGGTGAAGGTTCTACAAATGACCATCCAAGACTTACGTTCAACGACGTAAACAGAAACTTTGCACGTAGTTCAGATTTCTATGTTGAAGACGGTAGCTTCTTCAGATTAAAGTCTTTACAGATTGGATACAATATCGCGGGTCCAACTGCCGAGCGCATTGGTCTTCGTAAAATGCGTATCTACTACAGCGGCACGAACCTTCTTACATTCACTAAATACAGTGGATTTGATCCAGAAATCGGTGCTGGTTTCGGTATAGACAGAGGTATCTATCCGCAAGCAAGAGTGAATACAATAGGATTGAACATCACATTTAAATAAATAAAACATGAATAAGTTAAACCAAACAAAAAGTATCTGGATAAGCTTGCTTCTGGCGCTTACGATGATCTTGGGCTCGTGTTCAAAAGACTTTTTGAATACTAGACCAGTTGGCCGTGTCTTGGAGGTGAACTACTACCAGACTGAAGAGCAAGCGTTCGAAGCCTTAGTTAGTATTTACGATGTACTACAGTGGAATGATCAATATGGTTTCACCATGTTTAGATTCTTGCAGAATGTTGCTTCAGATGATACATACGCTGGAGGTAGCGATGCTTCTGATCAGCCTTCATGGGTTGCCTACAATAACTTTACACTAACTCCGAATTTAGGACCACAGCGTGGTTTTTGGAGAAAAGGGTACAAAGGCATTTACCGCGCTAATTTATTCCTTGAAAAAATTGACGAAATCGAAGATGCGAGCGAAGCATTTAGAACGCGCACAAAAGCAGAGGCGAAATTCCTCCGTGCGAAGTTTTATTTTGATCTCGTTCGTCTGTTCGGGAATATCCCTTTAATTGATCATACGTTAGGAGCGTCAGAATATTACACTGTAGAGCAGGTAGGTCCTGATCAAATTTATCCACTTATCGTTTCTGACCTTGAAGCGGCAATTACTGATTTACCAACCTCTGTTAGTTCTAACCAATTAGGCCGTGTCACGAAAGGTGCTGCACAAGCACTTTTAGCGCGTGTTTTACTTTTCGAAGACGACGCATCAAGTATGGCTCAGGTAGCATCTCTTTGTGAGTCAGTAATTCAGTCAGGAGAGTATTCGTTACTCCCAAGCTTCTCTGATATTTGGTCTGCAGAAGGGGAATGGTCTTCTGAGAGTGTTTTTGAAATTACCTACAGTGAAAATTCAGCTTCAGACTGGGGTTCGTTCGGCTGGGGCGGTGGAGAAGGAAACGTTGGTGTCCAGTTCATTGGAATGCGTGATTACAACGGACCTACTTATGCAACAGGATGGGGCTTCTGTCCAGTGTCAACTGAATTAGAGACTGCTATGGATGGTGATCCACGTTATGGCAATACCATCATTGANGCAGATGCATTACCAGGCGCAGAATACACGCCTGGCTATCAAAACACTGGGTTCTGGATGCGCAAATATGCACCGATTGCTTCCAACGTTGCACCGGACGGCGATCCTGCACTTAACTGGGGGAATAATATTCGTGAGATTCGCTACGCAGATGTTTTATTAATGGCTGCTGAGGGAATCGTTAGAAGCGGTGGTTCAGAAGGTACGGCTAGAACGTATTTAAACCAGGTGAGAAGCCGTGTTGGTCTTGCTGCTTTAACGAGCACAGGCAACCAACTGCTTGAAGATATTTATACAGAACGTCGCATGGAATTAGCGACAGAAGGTCATAGATTCTTCGATCTTCTTAGAACCGGTAAAGCCACAGAGGTTTTGGGTGATCAAGGTTTTGTTGCGTCTACGCATACGTACCTCCCAATTCCGCAGCAAGAACTAGATGCTGCACCAGATGTATTAACTCAGAATCCAGGATACTAAAAATCGATAACGATGTTAAAGAAAATAACTTTATTTAGCCTTCTAGCCCTCGGTTTCATTGCATGTGAACCAAGCGAGGCGGGACATACAGAATTGGGGGCACTCCCTCAAGCAGATTACTCCTTGAACTACATTGACAGTAATACTGTACAATTGGTTTCAACTTCTACCGGGGATCCATTCCTATATCAATGGGAAATCGACGGTGTTGGAACTTACACCGGTGAAAGTATTGAAGTGTTCATAGGATCTATGGGTACGTATGATGTCTCACACACAGTCTTCAATCAAGGGGGTAGTGCATCTGCAACAGGCCAGATTGAAATTTTGAAAGACGGGCCGATGCCTTGTATAGGCGCTATGGAGTGGTTGACAGAATGTACCTCTCGTACATGGAAATTAGCTCCACAAGCGGGTGCATTATGGGTTGGTCCTGATGCAAATACAACGTGGTGGGCAATCCCTGCTACTGGCCCAACAGATCGTCCATGTTTATTCAACGACGAGTGGATCTTCAGTGAAGACGGAACAATGGAATACGACGCTAATGGCGATGTTTATGCTGAAACATATTTCGGTGTTGCTGCTGAGGGATGTACTCCTGAGACGACTTTGACTGCTCCACATGATGCATGGGCGAGTGGAACGCATTCGTTTGAAATTATACCGGGTAATGGACCGCTTCCAGATCAATTAAAAGTAAACGGTTTAGGTGCCTTTATTGGGATACCTAAGGCAGCAAACGGCGGTGAGGTATCTTCTCCAGTAACGTCTGTGACGTATGATATTTTATCGATGACTGATGTTGCTGGTGATCGTTACATGGAAATTGAATG
>JGI24539J26755_10001154_pt1 | contig 12298 bp, 6 predicted proteins | sample NorSeaMetagenome_2_FD_26755 | JGI IMG/M metagenome (IMG submission 26755) | reverse complement strand
GCCATTAAAGCTATCTGTAAAGCATCAGTTCCATTACCACAAGGAATAACGTGTTTCACACCTAAGTAGTTCTCAAGATCTGAAGCAAACTCTTTTACTGCCTTTCCGTTTATAAAATTGGAGGTTGTTATCACTTTCTTGATTGCTGTATCAACTTGTTTTTCGATTTTTTGATACTGGGTCTTTAAATCAACCATTTGAATTTTATCCATTTAAACCACCTTTTGTCTGTAAATATGCAAAATAATTAAATTCATTTTACATCTACTATTAAATGAATTGAAATTATATTTGGGTTTATGAGATTACTATACTCATTTGGCATTAAAATATATTCGATTTTGGTTTTGCTGTTATCCCTGTTTAATCAGAAAGCTCGATTAATGATATCCGGTAGGAAGTTACATATCGAGAACTTTGAGAATGACAATAAACCGATTTGGATTCATGCGGCTTCTTTAGGCGAGTTTGAGCAAGGAAGACCGCTTATAGAGAGAATAAGAAATGATTATCCAAATAAAAAAATAGTTCTGACATTTTTCTCGCCTTCTGGTTTTGAGGAGAAGAAGGATTACAAAATGGTTGATCTGGTTACTTATATTCCTTTTGATACTAAGCGAAACTCCAAAGAGTTTATTTCAAGAATTAATCCCTCCGTTGTGATTTTTATCAAGTATGAGTTTTGGTTTAATTTTTTATTTGAATTGAACAAAAGAAAAATTCCTACGGTATTTATTTCGGCGATTTTCAGAAAAGATCAAGTTTATTTTAAGAAACCAGGGAAATGGTTTCTTAAACATTTTGAAACTGTTAAATATTTTTTTGTCCAAAATGATGAATCTAGAGCGATCTTAAAGAAAAATAAAATTAAGCAAGTTTCTGTGGTAGGTGATACTCGTCTTGATGCCGTTATTTCCAATAAAGAGACAAAGTTTGAAAACAAAATCATAGAGGAGTTTTTAAAGTCAGCATCTTGTATTGTTTTTGGTAGTACATGGGATCCTGATCACAATTTAATTATTGAATTAATTAAATCAGGAAAATTAGACGGTAAAAAAATCATTATTGCTCCGCATGAAATTAAGAACAGCGAAATTGATAAAATAATTGTTATGCTTAATGGCAAGGCTGGAAGATATTCAAAAGGAGAAACAAATTACGATGTATTATTATTAGACAAAATAGGTTTATTAAAATATCTATATCGTTTTGGTGATTTTGCATATATTGGAGGAGGGTTTGGAGTTGGTATACACAATACTTTAGAAGCTGTTGCTTATGAAATCCCTGTTGTGTTTGGCCCCAATTTTAAAAAGTTTGAAGAAGCAGTTCTGATGATGAAACTTGGGATTGGCTTTTCTGTTTCAGATTATCCTGAATTTGAAACAAAAATTTTACAATTGAATGGGTCTGATTTAAAAGAAGCGTTAGCGCCTATTATTCAAAACTTTATTGCTCAAAATAGAGGGGCGACGGATCTTATTATTTCGTATTTAAAAGCCGAGAAATTATTGTAATTTCTTCTCTTAATTATTCCTTAATACCAAGTTATCTTGATGGTTCTTAGGATTTTTTCAAGAAAAATATTACATTTGCATCTTCTTAAAAAAATATTTTTAACCAATTATATTGTTATCAAATGGCAAAAATTAAGTTAGAGTACATCTGGTTGGATGGTTACAAGCCAACCCAAAACATGAGATCAAAGACTAAAGTTGAGGAGCATGAAAACTTCCAAGGAACTTTAGAAGAACTAGGAAACTGGTCTTTTGATGGATCTTCAACAAAACAAGCTGAAGGAGGAAATTCTGATTGTTTATTAATTCCTGTTGCAATTTATCCTGATCCTGCTAGGATTAACGGTTATTTAGTAATGAGTGAAGTAATGAACGCTGACGGAACGGCTCATGAGTCTAACGGTAGAGCAACTATCGAAGATGAAGATAATGACTTCTGGTTCGGATTTGAGCAAGAATATTTCATCATGGATACTGCAACTATGCTACCTCTAGGTTTCCCTGTTGGTGGTTATCCTGGTCCTCAAGGAATGTACTACTGTTCAGTTGGTGGTAAAAATACTTTTGGAAGAGAATTAGTCGAAGAACATGCTGATCTTTGTATCGATGCAGGATTAAATTTTGAAGGAATCAACCAAGAGGTTGCTGCTGGTCAATGGGAATTCCAATTGTTCGCACAAGGAGCTAAAAAAGCAGGTGACGAAATATGGATTGCGCGTTACCTCTTAGATAGATTAACTGAAAGCTATGGTTACTACATCGAATATCACCCAAAACCTGTAAAAGGAGATTGGAATGGTTCTGGTATGCATGCTAACTTCTCCAACACTACTTTAAGAACTTGTGGTTCCCAAGAAACTTACGAGAAAATTTGTGAAGCGTTTAGACCTGTAACTAAAGAGCATATCGCTGTTTATGGAGCTTTTAACGATCAAAGATTAACTGGTTTACATGAAACTGCATCTATTAATGATTTCTCTTTCGGAGTTTCAGATAGAGGTGCTTCAATCAGAATACCAATAATTACTGTTCAGAAAGGATGGAAAGGTTGGTTAGAAGATAGAAGACCAGCTTCAAATGGTGATCCATATAAAATTGCTGCTAGAATTATTAAGACTGTTAAAACGGTTAACATATAATACTTTTTAGAATATATTTAAGCCCCGTCATTTTTTAATGACGGGGCTTTTTGTTTAATAAAGTATTGATTTATTAACAATTGCTAGATTAAGTACCTACTTTAACTATATAGGTGGTAACAACTATTATCTTTACAAGATAAATAGTGTGTAGACTATGACATCCATAGAAGAAAGAAGATTAGAAGAGTTAGATATGAAGTCCATAGAAGAAAGAAGATTAGAAGAGTTAGATCAGAAGGGAAAGCAAACTTGGAGGAAATGGGGACCGTATTTAAGTGAACGACAGTGGGGTACCGTTAGAGAAGATTATAGCGAAAACGGTTCCGCTTGGAGTTACTTTCCGCATGATCATGCTCGATCGAGAGTTTATCGTTGGGGAGAAGATGGTATAGCAGGGATTTCTGATGCGCATCAAAATTTATGTTTTTCACTAGGAATGTGGAACGGAAACGACTCTATTCTTAAGGAAAGATTATATGGTTTAACAGGCGAAGACGGTAATCATGGTGAAGATGTCAAGGAGTTATATTATTATTTAGATAATACGCCTTCTCATTCATACATGAAGTACTTATATAAGTATCCACACCAAAAATTCCCCTATGGAGATCTTTTAAGAGAAAGTAAGAAAAGAACCAAAGCTGATCGAGAATACGAAGTTTTAGATACTGGTGTTTTTGATGATAATAAATACTTTGATGTATTTATTGAATATGCTAAAGAAGGCCCGTTTGATATTTTAATTAAAATAACAGCATTTAATAGAGGGAAGGATTCTGCAGCTTTAACGATATTGCCTAATTTTTGGTTTAGAAATTTATGGGATTTTGGTGTTGTTGACGAAGTGCCTTCAATCACCAAAGAAGAAACTGAAGGATTTGGAGGTGTAAAAGCAGCACATCATAGAATTGGAGACTATTATTTATACTTTGATTCACCTGATAAATTCCTTTTTACAAACAATACCACGAACTCAGAACGAATATTTGATACAGAAAATGAAAGTCCTTTTGTAAAAGATGCATTTCATACAGCAATTGTAAAGAATAAAGATTTGTCCATTTTTGACGGCGTTGACTCAGGTACCAAGTTTGCGCCTTATTATTCTAGAGAAGTAAAGGGGGGTGAGAAAGTTGAATTCCGTTTAAAACTAACCAAAGATAAAACGGATGTAAATCCTTTATTAGAAGGCTTTACAGAGACGTTTAAAGATAGAATTGTAGAGGCTGATAAGTTTTACGATTATTTCATTCCAAAGAATGCAACTGAAGACATGGCGAAAATCCAACGTCAAGCTTTTGCAGGAATGCTTTGGACAAAACAATATTACAATTTTGATGTTCAACAATGGTTAGACGGAGACAAAGGTCATCCAACGCCACCAAAATCAAGACAAGATGGCCGTAATTCAGGTTGGAAACATCTACATAATGAAGATATTATGTCCATGCCTGATAAATGGGAGTATCCATGGTATGCAGCTTGGGATACTGCTTTTCATTGTGTTCCAATTGCCATGATTGATCCTGATTATGCAAAAAAACAATTAATCATCTTAACCCGTGAGTGGTATATGCACCCTAACGGTCAAATGCCAGCTTATGAGTGGGCATTCGGTGATGTAAACCCGCCAGTTCAGGCTTGGGCTGCTTTAAAGGTTTACGAAACAGAAAAAAAACATTTTGGAAGAAGCGATGTTGATTTTCTAAAAAAGATTTTTCAAAAACTAAGCATCAATTTCACTTGGTGGGTTAATCAAAAAGATTCCACAGGTAAAAATGTCTTTGAAGGTGGTTTTTTAGGATTAGACAATATTGGAGTATTTGATCGCAGCAATAAATTACCCGGAGGAGGGGTTTTAGAACAAGCCGATGGTACTGCATGGATGGCAATGTATTCCTTGAATTTAATGAAAATGGCACTTAAGATTTGTGAGTTCGACAGTTCTTTCGAGGATGTAGCAACCAAATTTTATGAGCATTTTGTATATATATCAGAATCTCTAAATAGAAGTGATAACAAATGGGTAGGAATGTGGGATGAAGAAGAAGGTTTCTTTTATGATCTTTTGATGCTTCCTGAAGAAAAGTTTATTCCATTAAAAATTCACTCACTAGTAGGGTTAATGCCAATGTATGCTGTTTCTTTAATTCACAAAGAGACCCTCGCTCACGTTCCCGAATTTTTAAAGCGTTTGCGTTGGTTTAGAAACAACCGAACAAATAAGGATAAATATTTAGTGCTTGAAGACTTTAAGGATAATGAAGATGTATTGTTTTCATTAATACCTAAAGAAAGATTGATTCGACTCTTAAAACACATGTTGGATGAATCAGAATTCTTATCGAAAGGTGGAGTTCGATCATTGTCAAAAAGGCATACTGAAAAGTATTCTGTATCTATCGAGGATGAAGATTATGATATCGATTATCAACCAGGAGAATCAACAACTTCAATGTTTGGAGGTAATTCTAATTGGAGAGGACCAGTATGGTTCCCAACAAACTATTTATTAATAGAGTCTTTAAGAGAATACCATAAATATTATGGCGATGATTTAAAGTTAGAATTCCCATCTAAATCTGGAAATAAATTAAATTTAGATCAAATAGCAGATGAATTATCCAATCGATTGATTAGTATTTTCACGAAAAATAATAATGGGGACAGGCTAGTGAATGAAAGTGAAAAATTTTACCGTGACCATCATTGTAAAGACCTAGTCTTATTCTATGAGTATTTTCATGGTGATAATCTTAGAGGAGTTGGAGCCTCTCATCAAACAGGATGGACGGGTATTGTTGCGAAGTTGATTAATAAATATAAAGGCTGATTTTAGATTTTCATTAAAAGATTAAAAAATCATTTCCGAATGTCCATAAAAAATCGGACATTTGCGCACTTAAATAAGCAATAAAAACTAGTTTAGATATGGCTAATTATTTTAATACATTATCTCATGCTCAGAAATTAGAGGCTATGGGTCAATGTGAGTTCATGGATGGAACTCATTTTACTGAAGGTGTTAATGCACTTAAGGGAAAGAAAATCGTTATTGTTGGATGTGGAGCTCAAGGTTTAAACCAAGGTTTAAACATGCGAGATAGTGGTTTAGATATCTCTTATGCTTTAAGAGCAGGAGCGATTGAGCAAAAAAGACAATCGTTTTTAAATGCATCTGAGAATGGTTTTACAGTTGGTACTTATGAGGAATTAGTTCCGGATGCTGACTTAGTAATTAATCTTACTCCAGATAAGCAACACACAAGTGTAGTTACTGCACTTATGCCATTAATTAAAAAAGACGCTGCTTTAGCTTACTCACACGGTTTCAACATCGTTGAGGAAGGAATGAAAGTTCGTGAAGATATTACTGTTGTCATGGTTGCTCCTAAGTGCCCTGGTTCAGAAGTTAGAGAAGAATACAAAAGAGGTTTTGGTGTGCCAACTCTTTTAGCTGTTCACCCAGAAAATGATCCTCAAGGAAAAGGTTGGGATTATGCAAAAGCTTACGCTGTTGGAACAGGTGGTGATAGAGCTGGATGTTTAAAATCATCTTTTGTTGCTGAAGTTAAATCTGACCTAATGGGAGAGCAAACAATTCTTTGTGGATTGTTACAAACTGGATCTATTTTATGTTTTGATAAAATGGTTGCAGGTGGAATCGACGCTGGTTATGCTTCAAAATTAATCCAATACGGATGGGAAGCGATCACTGAAGGTTTAAAGCAAGGTGGAATTACAAACATGATGGACAGACTGTCTAATCCTTCAAAAATTAAAGCTTTTGATTTAGCTGAAGAATTAAAAGGAATCATGAAGCCATTGTTTGATAAGCACATGGATGACATCTTTACTGGAGTTTTCTCTAGTACTATGATGGCTGATTGGGCTAATGATGATGTTAACTTATTAGGGTGGAGAGCTGCCACAGGAGAAACTAATTTTGAGAAGACTCCAGCCGGTGACGTTGAGATTTCTGAGCAAGAATTTTATGACAATGGTGTTGTAATGGTTGCAATGGTTAAAGCTGGTGTTGAATTAGCTTTCGAAGCAATGGTTAAGGCTGGAATTATCGATGAATCTGCTTATTACGAATCATTACACGAAACTCCATTAATAGCAAATACAATCGCAAGAAAGAAATTATACGAGATGAATTCTGTAATTTCTGATACTGCTGAGTACGGATGTTATTTATTCGATCATGCTTGTAAGCCTTTATTAGCAGACTTCATTGCTAAGATTGATTTAAATGTTATCGGTAAAAAATACGATGATGGTTTAACTAATTCGGTTGATAACCAAACTTTAGTTGCAGTTAACGCGGCAATTAGAAATCATCCTGTTGAAGAAATCGGAGTTTACCTTAGAGCTGAAATGGCTGATATGAAATCTATAGCTGTAGGTTAATTAAATCTATAGTATTGAGCCCCATCACATTTGTGATGGGGCTTTTTGCTTTTAGAGGGTTTTATTGTTTAACTTTAAAATCGATTTAATTAAAGATTATGAAAAAAAATATTGCTTTCTTTTTTCTTTTTTTATCCTTTTTTGGCTTTAGTCAGAACGATACATTATTCTACACGGGTTTCGACTCACTTATAGTTGATTTTAATGAAAAATTGGACCCTGTAGCTTCAAATAAGCTTGATGTTCATACTTGGATGAGAGCCTCAATATCATCGAGTCTCTCGTCAAAGATTTTAAGTGATGCTGATAGTGAAGAATGGTATGATTCTGATCTTTGGGAAAAATGGCATAAAATGTCCTACACTGAACTTCTTGGAACAACTACGCTTGATGATACAGTATATAATGTTTTTAAAAACAATGTGGGGTACAGATCTTTTTCATGGTTTCAAGTTCCTGGGCAAGCTCAAAATTTAATGTTATCTGAACCTATTTTTTTAGGTGATAGTGCAAGTGTTTTGAAGTGGAAATCAATGCCTATTCAGGGACCAAGGTTTCAAGATGGCTATAAGGTTTATGTTTCTGAAGGTGGTGGGCATACAATAGAAACATTTCCTGTTTTTGATCTTGAACCAAATTTTGTAATGAAACAATTGGATGTTTCAACTTCAAGTCCAGATAGCGCTATAACTTCACTAAAAATGCTGTTGGATGATTTTGACCTCATACCTGAGGATGGTACTGATCATATTAATTATAGATTACCGGACACATTTGGAGGGATAGTTGATTCAACAAGGCAAATTCCATTTATGCAAGAATTTGAATTAGACTTGTCTGAATATTCAGGTTTTATACAAATCGCTTTTTATCATGACTCATATGACAACAATGGAATTATGCTTGATGATATATTAGTAACAGGAACAGGTTCCGTTGGGATGCATGAAAAAAACAAATTAGGTTTTAATCTTTACCCTAATCCGGCGATAAATTCAATTTACCTTAAGATGGAGGACGGATCCACAATTAATGATGTTTCTATTTTTACCTTAAAAGGTCAGCTTGTTTCAAAAGTAACTTACAAGTCTTTTCAAATAATTGATGTTTCAACTCTTAAACCAGGAAGCTATCTTATAAAAGTAACAACTGAATCAGGTTATTATTCAACAAGATTTTCAAAAATCAAATAAATGAAGTGTTTTCAAATTTCAGCTTTTATCGTTTTATTCTTATTAATAGGATGTATTCCCAAAAACCTTGAAACTCAAAAGCCAATTAGAGTTGAGGAAGGTATAAGAGTTTTACCCTCGTATGATCTTAATTCGTTTTCAACAGTTGAAAATGACCCTCTGAAAGTTAGAGCGTATACGTTGAAAAATGGACTTAAAGTATTTTTAACAGTTAATAAAGAAGCACCGAGAATTCAAACTCAAGTTTCAGTTAGAGCAGGAGGGAAACATGACCCTGCAAACGCAACTGGTTTAGCACATTATTTAGAGCACCTCCTTTTTAAAGGAACCTCAAAATTAGGAACAATTGATTATAAGAAAGAAAAAATAGAATTGGATAAAATAACGTTGCTTTATGAATCGTATAGACAAACGAAAGATTCTTTGGAAAGAGCTATTATTTACCATAAAATAGATTCGATCTCAGGAGTAGCTTCAAAATTTGCGTGCTTAAATGAATTTGATCAAGCGCACTCTGTTTTAGGAGCAACTGGTACAAACGCATATACAACACATGATAATACATCTTACATTACAAATATTCCTTCCAATCAATTAAAGTTTTGGTTAGAACTGGAGTCAGAGCGATTTATGAATCCTGTTTTAAGGTTGTTTCATACTGAATTAGAAGCGGTTTATGAAGAAAAGAATAGATCTCAAGACAATCACTTTCGCCAGCAGTATTACGTAATGCTAAGAGGTTTATTTAAAAAGCATAATTACGGGCTGCAAACAACTATTGGAACAATAGATCATTTAAAAAATCCATCTATTGTTGAAATAAAAAAGTTTTTTAAGCATTATTATGTACCGAATAACATGGCAATTATCTTGAGTGGTGATTTCAACCCCGATTCTGCAATTACATATATCAAATCAACATTTGGAGCGTTTGAACCGTCACCTATAAATGAATACCGATTTGAGCATGAAGATTCCATTGTTAAGCATGAAGAGTTTACGTTAAAAGCACCAGATGCATCAAGTTTATTAATGGCTTATCGTTTACCAAAAGCAGGGAGTAAATCTGTTTATTTGGCAAGAATGACAGATATGATTTTAAATAATTCCAAAGCAGGATTAATTGATTTAAACATAAATCAACAACAAAAAGCAGTTGGGGTTTATTCAGGCGTGAATGTAAGTGCTGATTACTCTTACCATATACTAGGAGGTTCCCCAACAACTGGACAAACGTTAAAGGAACTTCAAGCTTTAATTAATGCTCAAATTGAGTTGGTTAAAAAAGGGGATTTTCCAGATTGGCTCATTCCTGCAATAATCAACGATTTTAAAGTACGAGAGTTAAAAGCATTACAAAGTAATAAAAACAGAGTTGGAGCAATAAATGACGCTTTTGTTCACGGTTTAAATTGGGAACAAAAAAGTCAAGATATTGCTATTTTGGCTTCTATTACAAAGGAAGAGGTGATTGAGTTTGCAAACAAATTTTATGCAGATAATTATGTTGCTGTATACAAGGAACAAACAGACGAAGTGTTAAACAGGTTGAAAGTTAAAAAACCAGGAATCACTCCTTTGGATATTCCAGAAGGGAATAAATCAGATTTCTTAAGAAACTTTATCGATCATAACAATCCAAACCCGATTGAACCTTCATTTATTAACTATAAAAAAGAAGTTAATGTTGAAGAGTTATTTAGCGGTGTACCGTTGAACTATTCTAAAAATATTCATGATGAACTGTTCTCATTACAAATTGTATTCCCTATGGGGACATATCATGATGCTAATTTAAAATTAGGGGCTCAACAGATAAGTCTTTTAAGTACAGATAAATTCTCAGCTGGAGAGTTGTCACAAGAAATGTACAAGTTAGGGATGGCTTATGCTATTAGTGTTGGTCAAAAAGAAACTACAATTAGTTTGTCAGGATTAGGATCTCAATTGGATACAAGTTTTACAATGTTGAATAATATATTAAATGAAATTATTCCAAACCAAGAGGTATTAAATGGTTTAGTTCAGAAAACAATTCAAGTAAGACAGAATCAGTTGAAAAACCCCAAAAGTATTTTATGGAACGGAATGCAAAACTTTGCTGTTTATGGGGATCACTCACCGTTAAAAAGTCAGTTATCAAATGAACAGTTATTAAAAACAACTTCTACAGAATTGGTTAATTCATTTAAGGCAATGATTAAAATTAAACCTCAAGTATTATTTTATGGTGAATCTTCTATTAAAGAGTTNAGAGCTGTATTGAGNAACTCATTTGTAGATAAGGCAAATTCTGAAAATAAATTAGAAATTGAATATGAAAGAAAAAACATGGATGAAACAGAAATTTTGGTTTTAGACTATGATTTAAAGCAAAGTGAAATTTTACTCTTGTCTAAAGGTTCAACTTTTAAAAAGTTGGAATTAGCAGCCAATAAAGTATTTAACGAATATTACGGAGGAGGAATGTCTTCTGTTATTTTTCAAGAAATAAGAGAAAAGAAAGCCTTGGCCTATTCTTCCTTTGCTGTTTATACAACTGCAAAGGATTCTGTTAAGCCGCAATATACCTATGGGTATTTAGGTTGTCAAACTGATAAGTCAATTGAAGCAATTGAAGCCTTATTAAGTTTGTTAAAAGACATGCCCGAAGATTCAATTAAGTTCGAACAAGCAAAGTCTGCACTGAAACAACAACTTTCTTCAAGCAGAACAACAAGAGCTGGTAAATTAAGCAGCTATTGGGCAGATCAGAAGTTGGGGTTTGAAACCTCCAAAGGAGAAATGATTTATAATAGCCTTGATGCATTACAATTTGAAGATGTGATTAGGTTTCATAAAGAAAGAATTTCAAATAATAAGTATTCTATATTAATTATTTCAAACCTNAATGAGCTTGATTTAGAAGGACTTAAAAAATTTGGGAATGTAAAAGTGTTAACGGTAGCGGATTTATATCCTTATTAAGAACCTCTTTGAAAGTTTAGTTTTCAAGTGGGAGTAGTATTTTTTTAAGTTGATTAACCGATTTAATGCTTCAGGAATCGTTGATATGAATGCAATCAGCAAAGAGGTTCTTATTATTGTTTAAATGAATTGCGTAATCAACAAATAACGTTTTCGTTTCAAAAGGTCGAATAAGATGAACATTNGCGAGAAGACTTGGCAAGAAAGTTTTAATCAGTACCCCATTTCATAATTTATAATGATTTTTTTGTCTTGTCATTCATAAGGAAGTTTTTCTCCTTCAAAAAGAGCTGGGAATAGAATAAGTTAAGTTTTTAACTTCTCATAATTTTGAAGAGATTGTACAATTCCTTTATTTTTTCACCTTAAAAACTAGAAATCTTTGGAAAGTGTTTTTTAATTTTTAAAAAACATTTATCCTTANTAATTTGGGTAAACTTTTTTTAGCAGTGATTATTGTTGTAATATTCTTACTTGCTTTTTTATATACTACCTATTTAATTACATGAGTTTTTTTAACTAGTTACATCCTAAAAAAGGTTAAGGAATTGATGATGTTCTAATTGTTACCTCCACAATAATTTCAATTAGTAAAGACCAATTAATAGGTTGAGTTAACATAATAATATAAAATTCATTTTATGATTAATAGTTGGTGTGAAATATAGTAACTTACTTTTAACTAAAAATTAAAAATATGAGAAAGCTAACATTAGCCTTTATTACCGGAGCAATTTCGTTTATGCCTGCAATTATAAAAGCACAAGCTTTTGAAGAAGGTAAAAGTCAAATTTCAGTTGGTTATGGATTAGGAAATACTACTCAATCTTATATGTCTGCTTATGATAAAGCATCGTACCCTGAATTACAATTCAGCTCTTTAGGTCCAGTTTTTTTCAAATATGAATTTGGAATATCAGAAAAAGTGGGGTTTGGTTTAAATGTTGCTTATGCTGAAGCAGGTATTGATTATTCTTATGGGGTAGAGAAAGCTTCTATTAAATGGTGGAATACTAGTTTTAACGCAAGGTTTAACCGTCACTTTGGAAGTAACGATAAGTTTGAT
>JGI24539J26755_10001153_pt1 | contig 12299 bp, 6 predicted proteins | sample NorSeaMetagenome_2_FD_26755 | JGI IMG/M metagenome (IMG submission 26755) | reverse complement strand
AATTACTTCATCAGAGATACTGATTATTCGTTGACCGAGCAGCATGCTGAAGAAGAGCACGAAGGTGAGGAGCATGAAGGTGAGGAGCACGGCGATGAAGAGCATGCAGAGGGACCAACAGTATTCAGCAATGAATCTCGAGAGTATGGCGCCATTTTCGACTTATCTAATGATGATCTTCTGCAAAAAATATCACTCAATTTTGTCGACGAAGATATGTCCATTGTGGGGGAAGAGGCATTTATGAACCCAACGGCCAGCGAAGAGATGACCTTGGGCTACTATCTGAGCAAACAGGTAGATTCATTTCATCTTGACCTGGGCATACGACATGACCGCACAAGTCGAAAAGGCTCAGTTAGTCACGAAGAAGAGCATGACGAGCATGAGGAGGAGCAGCATGACGAGCATGAGGAAGAACAGCATGAGGAAGAGATGGACTACTTTTCCAACGATTATAATGCGACAAGCTTTGCGATGAGCCTCAGCAAAGATCTCAATGAAAATTTTGACTTGAACATTACAGCTGGAATGGTTGAAAGAACTCCCTCTGCTGTTGAGTTATTCATGAACGGCCCGCATCTGGCTACTGGTCGCTTGGAGATTGGTAATACTGATTTGGAGTCTGAAAAATCAGCAAACTTTGATGCAACCCTGTCTTATGATTATGAAGGAGTTTTTGGAACGTTTACGTTGTTTAAAAATGATGTCGATAACTACATCTACCTTCAAGACGAAACTGAAGAAGCGCACGAAGAGCATGATGACGAAGATGATCATGGCGGCTTAATCAAGGCCAACTATTTGCAGCAGGATGCGCAGTTTGTCGGCTATGAACTGCAGCTGGGTACTGTCATTGAATTGGGTGACGGCGACCTGACTTTGTCATTTGGTCGTGATTCAGTCGCTGGAGAGTTCCGTGATGATAGCAATATCCCTCGTATGACTCCTGATAGAAATATTTATGGGATTTCCTATGCCAAAAATAGTCTTGAGTTAAAGCTTGATTTAAAGGATGTCGAGTCTCAAAGGGATATTGGTTCAAACGAAACGGTTACCAGTGGCTTTAGCATGCTGAATTTTAGTGCAGTTAAAACCTTCACTTTCGGTCAAAAGCAGACTGCGACAGTGTCACTGTTTGCTAAAAACTTGCTCGATGAAGTGGCTAGAAACCACTCGTCTTTCGTGAAAGACGAAGTTCCGTTGCCGGGGAGAAATCTCGGTATTAAAGTTCAATTGTCTCTCTGATTAAGAGTACTTTATTGGTCTCGCGTTTTTGGTGTTGGTTCAAAAACGCGAGACTGACCCCTATCTCTAGGGTCCGATGCAGCAACCCATGATTTCCCATCTTTTACAATGATTTGTACATCACCATACTCAAACGAGTGCGGTTCAGCACGATAGCCCTTTTTGGCAAGATCCTCAATTACTTGGTCTGATAGTGGCCGGTCTATGCTGAATCCACTGTAGGTAATGAGATCCGCCGGCACCAATTGGTGATGAAAACGCGTAGCACCAACAGCCTCCAATGGACTCATGTTAAAGTCTAAAATATTGATGATGACCTGAAATACCGTGGTGAAAATAGTCGAGCCACCTGGGGTACCCAACACCATTTCCACCTCTCCATTTTTTAACAGTAATGTGGGTGACATCGATGACAGCATGCGCTTACCCGGCTGAATTTCGTTAGCTACATTGCCCACCACACCAAAAATATTAGGCACTCCAGGCTTTGCGCTAAAGTCATCCATTTCATTATTCAGTAAAAATCCAGCTCCGCCCACCACCACTCCGCTGCCGTAATCCCAGTTAATGGTGTAGGTGTTAGACACGGCATTGCCCCATTGATCGACAATAGAATAATGTGTTGTGTTGGGAGATTCTAAACCAGGGTTAATACTTTTTAAGCTCGATATAGCGTTGGGGTTAACCTCAGCGGCTCGTTTGCTGACATAGTTGTCATCGATGAGTGCATTGATATCAACATCGAAAAAATCAGGGTCACCTAAATACTCAGCACGATCAGCGAAAACGCGTTTTTCCATTTCAGCGATGAGGTGAATATATTGTGCGGAATTGTGCTCTACATTGGCAAAATGCTCTGCAAGATAATCTTTCATCTTAAGTAGCTGAACAATTGCAAAGCCGCCAGAACTTGGTGGCGGAGCTGAGACCACTTCATAGTCTCGCCAATTAGCGCGTACTGGTTCTCGCCAAACGGGTGAGTATTGGTCTAAGTCTTCGGCAGAAATTAGACCATTACTCCGTTTCATTTCCTCTACGATGAGAGTCGCAGTTTTTCCACGATAAAAATCATCGGCACCAAACTCTGCGATTCGAGCTAGCGTTTTTGCCAATTCAGGTTGTTTAAATACCTTTGAACTATTGATGTGGTTAAAGTAGTCGTTAAAGTTGGTTTTGCCGTCAAAGCGCTGTTGCATACTGTGAATACTATCGACAAGAATAGGGGCCGGTATGAATCCATTAGCGGCTAAATCTATGGCGGGTTGCACCACATCTTCCCAGGGTAATTTGCCAAATCGTTTGTGGGCTTCCCAAAATCCGGCAACCGTACCGGGTACACCTGCGGCTTGGCCTCCAATGAGCGTGATACTGTCGATGACATTGCCTTGTTCATCAAGATACATGTCTTTGTGGGCGGTTAATGGGGCTTTTTCTCGATAGTCTAGGAACGCAATATCATTATCCATTTTGACAGCCATGAAACCTCCGCCACCAATATTACCGGCATCAATAAAGGTAACCGCCAATGCAAAACCAGTTGCTACTGCCGCGTCCACAGCATTGCCGCCTGAGTTCAGAATGTCTTCTGCAACTCTTGCCCCATAATTGTCGGGTATTGCAATGGCAGCTAAACTGGCGTTGTTAAGTGGTTCTAATCCCATAGCTTCTTCGGGTATTTTATCCTCCGAGTCACTGCAGGCTAACAGGCCGACCAATATGGTTGTGAAGAATAGATAGCTTATTTTTTTATTCATCTCAAAGTCGCTCTGTTTTGTAAATTTATGCTTCCTTATTTTAACCTAATATGCCCAGTAAATTTGATTAATAGAAAAGACAAAAAAAATCATAAAAGCGCTCTATGTATCTTCTTTTACATCGATAAAATAACGAACTAATTAAAAATAAAGAAAATAGTACTAATCTAAATTAAACGATATTTTTCATTTATCTGTTAACTACTTAATAATCTTGAAATTGTATAGTTCGTTAAATTTAACTATTTCTATTGGATACCAAATAGATTACTATTAATTTAAGTATAAATTAAGCATATTAATTTATTTCAAAAAATTTTTCTCGGGAGAAAAATATGAAACCTAAAAGTAACTGGTTGCTTAAGGGGTTGGGGCTAATCGCCTCTCCTGCCTTAATTCTAGCCACGTTTAATGTCTATGGTCAGGATTCTGCAGAATCTGCAGTTGTTAACAGTCAAGACGTGGTGTCTGAAAGTGTATCTGCTGAGTCACTCGCATTTGAGTCAGACGATGATAGTGTCGATGAAATTGTCGTGACTGGATCGCGCTTAAAGCGATCTACGTTTTCAAGTATTTCACCACTACAAATTATATCAGCCGGAATCTCGCGTGAAGCTGGATTAGTCAATGCTGCTGATATTTTACAAACGTCTACTTCCGCAGGTGGCCAGCAGGTCGACCTTACCTTTAGTGGGTTTGTTTTAGATAACGGTCCAGGCTCGCGAACAATTAACTTACGAGGCCTCGGTGCGAATAGAACACTTGTCATGATTAATGGACGCCGCATGGCCCCAGGTGGGTCTGAAGGGGCTCCCTATGCGCCAAATGTTGGAATGGTTCCTGCTGGCTTGGTCTCTCAATATGAGTTATTGACCGATGGAGCATCTTCGGTCTACGGATCGGATGCGATTGGTGGTGTAACCAATATCATTTTGAAGAAAGATTTTGATGGCCTGCAAGTGCGTGTTGGTGCAGANNANCCNAAGTATGACGGGGGAGAAAATACTAACCTTAGCCTGTCTTGGGGTAAAGCATGGGACAGAGGCTTTATCGGAATGGGTTTCGACCACAGCAAGGATAAGCACGCTACTTATGGTAGCCGCCCTTGGATGTCGGAGTGTGAAACTAATTATGAAGTCGACACTGCAGGTGATACTAGAACGACGGATCTTTATTGGTCTGAAGTTTATGGTATGAAAAAGTCAAATTGTGTACTTGGTGCTAATGCTGGCTGGGCGATTGTAAATGGTTCGAGACTTAACTATACCCAAGGAACCAGTAACGGCGGATGGAACGATTTCTCCGCAATTTATGCTCCTTACCTATCACGCACTGCCGTCGACTCTGATGGCGATGGTGTTGCGGACGTTTCTTGGGATGACTATAGTATTAATGGTTCTTCATACAAGCAAAATGCCTATCTCTACCCTGACTATGAGACAAACAACTTTATGTCTTATGGTGAATACACCTTTGAGGGCGATTCAAATTTAACGGCTTACTTTGAGACTATGTACTCGAAAGCAGAGTATTCAACTGTGGGCCGACCACCTCAGTTATTTCCATTCGTCCCTGCCAACAACCCTTATAATATCTGTAATCCTAATGCTGCGAACGGTGTTGATTGTGGTCTAGCAGAAGATGAATTGTTATGGAACAATCCAGGATACATTGCCCAGTTTGATGCTGTTTATGGGGCTGGTGCGAATGCATTCTANTCCGGAATACTTGCAAATGGACCCATTGGTGCAATCGTAACGCGTCCTGTAGTTTCGGTTAAAGGCGACCGTTCTTCCTCCGACGCTGAGTTCGAAAATCTTCGATTTGTAGCTGGTTTAGGTGGAGATATACCAGGAATGGATTTTGGGACCTTGAGCAATTGGTCTTTCGACACATATGTGTCTTATTCTAAATCTCAGGGCGATTCTCATCGCTATGGTATCCGTGGCGATCGTTTAGACCTGTCCTTAGGTACTTACTCTACCACTGATACTCCCTGTGTAAATGACACNGGCGCTGACCTCGCTTCTGATGTCGCTGAGGGTTGTGTGGCGGTAAATATGTATGCNCCNTCGTTGTATGCAGATGTAGTTGGAGATTTTGCTACGACTGCTGAAAGAGATTACCTATTTGATAGTCGCGACTTTGATACAGAATATGAGCAGACTATTGTTTCTGGTGCCATGGGTGGCGACATTTACGAGCTACCAAATGGACCTGTCCTATTGAGTGTTGGCTTTGAATACCGGAAGGATGAAATCAATTCAATGCCAGATAACATTGCAAGAGATGGCTTGTTCTTTGGGTACTTCTCTGATGGTGGTGCGGTCGGTTCTAAAGACTCAAACGAACTTTTCTTTGAAGTCGAGGCTCCGCTCTTAGCGAACAAACCATTTGCTAAAGAATTAACTATGAATTTGTCTATGCGTTATACCGATGATGAAATTTACGGAAGCAACAATACGGAGTCTGTAAAAATTGGTTGGCGTCCCGTAAACTCTTTGTTGGTTCGAGCAACTTATGGAACCGCTTTTAGAGCGCCGAACTTAAGAGAGTTGTATTTGGCTAACCAGACTGGATTTGGCACTATCTATGATCCATGTGTAACGCCAGCAGAAGCGATCACCGGAAGTGTGGTAGATGGATCTGCTGCTTATGATCCTGCTGCAGATCCTCGAGAATCAGAAGTGCTGTCCAACTGTATTGCCAATGGTATAGACCCTACTGATTTTGAAAACGGCGGTATTACTCAATATAGCGTTGAACAGGCTGCGGGTGGTTCGTTAATCCTTGATCCTGAGACTTCTACATCTTGGACGGCGGGATTCTCTTGGGAACAAGAATTTTCTAATGAATTTGATTTTGGTGTTAGCTCTACTTATTATGAAGTAGATATCGATAGCACAATTGTTGAGCCTAATGGTCAGTATATTGTGAACGATTGCTATAATAGTATCACCGGTGCGAGTCCGTTTTGTTCACGGATTACCCGCGATGCGGGATCAAACCCTGAAATTAACTTTCTCAACAATGGGTTCATCAATAGAGATAATGAAAAGGCTCGTGGTGTTGATGTTAACGTAACATTTAGTGATCAGATCACTATAATGGACCGGGCGTTTGACCTGTCCCTTGATATCACAGCGCATCGACAGATCGAACGATCTACTCTTTATCTTGATGATGATGGTGTTGAGGACTTTGAAGATTATGCTGGCGAGTGGGGATTTCCAGATTGGAAAGCTAACTCTACCGTTCGTATAGGCTACGAAAAATGGAGACTCCAACTCTACACTAGCTACCTGTCTTCTGTTCAGCAGGATGTTGAAGGTCTAGATACCTGGAGTGATCACCTTGACACTAACGATACTGGCTTTTATGCCGACACTTGCCTTGGACCGACTAACGGCGATCTTTTCTGCCGAGACGTAGGTTATGCAGATCGTTATATGGTTCATTCATTATCTCTCAGTTATGTTGAGGACAATTGGAATGCAACAATAGGCGCACGTAACCTTTTTGACGAAGCGCCACCAAAGGTCGATGGAAATGAAGTAAGTTCTGTAAACAATGCCCCTATCGGTTATGGGTATAATTTATCGGGTCGCACTATTTATGCGAACTTTGAATATCAGTTTGGTAGTAACTAGTGGTTTAGTTGACTAAAGACGTAGTTAAAAGACCCTCTCAGATATTTTGAGGGGGTTTTTTATTGAAAAAAATAGACATTCAAACAGTGATTACAGTAGCGTGGGTAATTAATAATTGTCAGCTAGTTCATGACTCAGGGAAGGGTGGTAGCAATAACCCAAGAATGTGAGAATTGAACTAAAATCAATATGACGCAAGGAATTAGAATATGAGAGACAACTTTGTTGCAATAACCGTTCTGGCTGCGATATTTTTTCTAGGCATGCCAGCCCAGGCCGCAGAAAAAATTGAGCCATACCCACTTGAGGAGTGGGCAAAGCGGGCTACAACCTCCAGCATTGCGTTATCGCCAAATGGCGAAAAGTTAGCAATGTTGAGGATTATGAAAGTCGGTGAAAACCCAATTCTTGAGATCTACGACGCCAACAATCTATCTGTTAAACCATTTAGAATGGATGCTGACCCTATGGAAATACAAGGATTAGGCTGGATAACTGACAGTAAAATATTATTCTATGCTCGTCAAAAAGTTAGAAATAAAATTGATGGATTCAACCAGGGAGTCTATGAGACCGCTGGTGGAATTTTGACCTTAGATAAAGATCCAAAGAAATCTAAGTGGAAAAAAACTCGGAACGTTGGCGGAATTGCCTCTTTGCTCCCAACTCAACCTAACAAAGTTCTTGTTCGATCTTGGGACGGTCAAGGTACGAGATATTACAGTTATTACGAATATGACTTTAAGAAAAATAGAAAGGGTCGACGCGTGTTACGTGAAAGCCCAAAGGTCTATCAAATTGAGTTTGACTCAAATGGTAACCCTCGAATCGGTTATGGACGCGATTCTGTTAACAATGAATGGTTGACGTATCACCGTGCGGTGGGTAGTTCCGAGTGGGAGGTTATTAATCGACTTAGTGAAGATAGCTACGAGAGCTGGGACGTTGTGGGTTTTGATCCAATTGATCCAAAGAATTTATTAGTAAGAGCACATAATGGTAATAATACGGCAGGAATTTGGTTATTTGATACACAGCAAAATAAACTCACAGAAGCAGTGTATGGTCGCAAAGATGTAGATGTTGCAGGTAACGGATACGCTAAGGCAGCTGTCAGATTGCACTCGAATAAATGGGAAAAAGCGCAGGAAGTTACAGCGGTTGCATATTATAAGGACGGCAAACTCGAATACGAATATTTCGATGGCCAAGAAGAGGCCGTCTATGAACAACTGGAATCCTTGATTCCTAATGCGTTTCGGTTACGTATTAGTAGCCGTTCTCGCGATGGGAATAGTATGGTTATATCTAACAGTGGTCCTAGAGATCCGGGTACTGACTATTTGTTAAAGAATGGTACTATTTCTGTCATAGGGTCCTCAAAACCAGGTCTTGCCAGTGACCGGCTCGCCGATGTCAAAAACATTTGGTATAAATCACGTCATGGTGAGATGGTCAATGGCTACATCACCATCCCAAATTCTAAGCCTCCATATCCCTTGGTTGTTATGCCACACGGGGGGCCATTTGTAGCAGAAAATATACGTTTTGACGAATGGTCGCAAATGTTAGCCAACAACGGCTATATGGTCCTGCAACCTCAATATCGTGGTTCTACGGGTCGTGGTTTAACGTTTTATAAATCAGCGTTCATAGATGGTAGTGAAGCCGGTTATGCCATGCAAGATGACAAAGATGACGGGGCACAATATCTTATTGACCAAGGGTTGGCTGATCCTAAACAGTTAGCGATGTTTGGATGGTCTTATGGTGGCTATGCCGCACTTCTTGCGGCAGCTAGAACCCCACAGCTATACCAGTGCGTCATTGCGGGCGCGTCAGTAACTGATCCAACCATGCAGCTTAATTACTATAAGAGCTACCTACGCGGTTCTCAGCGAGAGTCACAGATCAAGTATCGGAATGGGGGTATTGCTCCAATCAAAGAGGTCGCAAAAGTTAACGTGCCGATGCTTATGATACATGGCGATGTTGATCAGAGAGTTCCGCCCGAGCATGCTGAAAAATACGCAGAAAAACTTCAAGAGCTCGGCAAGCCCCATGAATTATTATGGTTAGAAGGGGCTGACCATTTTAGCAATACACTTTTTTACGATCATAAGATAATATTGTATAAGGCACTTACTGAATATTTAGCTGGTGACAATTGCTTTGGAGATGATAGAAGCTTAGCGTTTAATAATTGATTATAGGTTCTTGAAGCCATTAAAGCCGCCTGTATGGCGGCTTTTTATTGCTTGCTCGATTAGTAATTGTTCAGTTAGGCTAACCTAGAGTTAATTCTTTATATTAAGGGATACGCAGCGTGATCAGTTATCTATTTTTAATAAGCGCCATTTTATTGGAGGTTGCAGGAACACTCATGCCATGAAGGTGATACCGTTTTCGGTGGTCTATGCTAGGTGGAGTTGTGTCGGAGTTTTTCTCATAGCTATAATGTCCCGCGTTCTGAACGGCGATATTCTTAAGTGGCCAGCTGTCCTGGGCTTATTTTTAATTGTAGGTGGTGTGGTTTTGGTCAACACCTATAGCGTATCTCACGCGTAAGACTAACGATTACTTAATTCGCCCGAGGCTTTTATATTTATGTCAGATGAAACAACACCAAAGGGATGGTTTAGGTCAACTATGATTAAGCTCAATAAGGTAATGACTGAGGATATGTCTGATTACGACCTCTAAAGACTTTTGCCGTAAAAACGTCTCCAAAGACTTATTGTAAAATGTATCTTTATGGCCAAGCTTGTGGCCTCAGTAGAGAGTTGATTAAGTTCGTGCTCTGCAAACTAAACATAGCTCTTTGTACGATAAAATAATTACAGAAATGGGAGTGGACCGTGACGGATAAAAAAACCGGGACCGGGTGGTTTAAACGCGCATTGAGTAAATTAAATACCCGTTTAACCGAGGACATGTCGGATTACGACGAGGACGCAGATTATGACACTCGCGTAAAATTGCCTGAGTGGCAGCTAGCCGCGTTAAAAAAGCGCAAGAAAGATCAGAATCGATAGAGCCGCTAGCGAATGGCTAGTCAGGGTTAAAAATCACCACGTGACGGAGATCAAAGCGCACCGGTAACTCGTTACCCACCGGAATATCAATATGACTGTGTGTAAGGCAGGGNACTCGTTGGCCGTCTTTTAGCGCTAATTCATACAAATAGTTGGGCCCAAGAAAGGACTTAGATACGATGGCCAATTTAGTATCTGAGGTCTCATCATAGGCAATGTCGTCCGGTCGAACAAGCAGCTTTACCGTGTTGCCTAAGTCTTCAGGTAGCGCATTTATCGATAGACTGCCGAGATTATTGCCGAGCAATCCTGCCGCATCAATACCGACATTTATAACAGTACCTTTGCCAATAAAGTCCGCTGCAAATAAACTTCCCGGCTTGTGGTAAAGCTTGTAGGGAGTGTCAATCTGAACGATTTTACCCGCATTGAGTAATGCAATTTTGTCGGCCATTGCAAAGGCCTCATCCTGGTCATGAGTAACCAATAGGGCGGTGACTTTGTTCTTTTTCAAGAGGGTACGAATCTCTGCTGCAAGCTGAGTTCTAAGTTCCGCATCAAGATTGGAGAATGGCTCATCTAGCAATAAAATTTGAGGGCTGGGCGCTAGGGCTCTTGCCAGTGCGACACGCTGCTGTTGTCCGCCAGATAACTCATGCGGAAAGCGCTCTGCAACGCTCACTAAACTAACTAGGTCGAGCATCTCTACAATTCGTTGAGTTTTTTCACTCGAGGATAATTTATTTAGCCCAAAGGCTATATTGTCACGCACATTCAAGTGCGGGAACAATGCAAAGTCCTGAAAGACCATGCCCACCGCCCGATCTTCTGGTGCTTGGGTTCGTTTAGCGGTACTGATGTGCTCGCCATGTAAACTAATAGTGCCAGATGTCAGCGGCTCAAAGCCGGCAATGGCCCTGAGTAAGGTAGTTTTACCGCACCCTGAGGGACCCAGTAGACAACCAATTTCACCTTCAGCCAGTGAGAATGTCGCGTCAGAAACCGCTGCAAGCGCATCGTACTGAACAGTGACCTGATCTAATATTAATTGCTTATTCATTACTAAAGGGCTCATTAAGGATGCTTTTAGTGATAAGTAGTACCGGTAACAAACCAATTATAACAATTGCGAGCGCCGGTAGTGCGGCATCCATTAAACGCTCATCAGATGCCAACTCATAAGTACGTACGGCGAGAGTATTAAAGTTAAATGGCCGCAGAATTAGAGTGGTGGGTAGTTCTTTCAACACCTCGACAAAGACCAGCAATAGTGCAGTGAGTAAGCTGGTCCTCAATATAGGCAAGTGGATACGTCTGAGCACTCGACTTGGTGTGGCCCCNAAAGATCTGGCCGATTCGTCGATGCTTGGTTTGATAGCGGTTAGACCAGAATCCACCGTGTTGAGCGCAACTGATAAAAAACGAACCAGGTAGGCAAACACCAGTAGCCCAATGGTCCCACTGATAAGCAGTCCGGTAGGATAGTCGAACCAGGTGGTACTCAAGAAATCAATTTGATTGTCAAGCCATGCGACCGGTATTAGAACACCGACGGCAATAACAGTGCCAGGGACAGCATAACCGAGGCTAGCAACAGCCACAGCGCCCAGTTCAATACGTGAAGCGAAGACACGTTTGGTATAGGCCAAAAATACTGCAACCAGTAAACAGCATACGGCGGCAATAGCAGCCAATGCAAAACTGTTGAAGAGAAGGCGCAGAAAGTCAGCGTTGAGTTTCTCCTGCCAGCCGATTGAGGCCCAAATAGAGAGTTGTGCTGCAGGCAGGATGAATCCAAGAAAGATAATAAGGCTACCGATAGACATTGCCAGTATTGATCGCCACCCACTTAATTGCAGTCGCGCCATTTTTTTCTGGGCAGAGTGATGATGAAATCTAAGTCGCTGTCTGGACCAACGTTCAGCCATTATCAGAGCAAATACAAATAGCATCAAAAATGCGCACAACTGAGCTGCGGTGGTGAGTTCGCCAAGCCCATACCAAGTGCGAAAGATTCCGGTAGTGAAGGAGCTGACGCCGAAATAAGCCACGGTGCCGTAGTCGGCTAGGGTCTCCATTAGCGCTAAGCTAACACCTGCCACAATCGCAGGTCTGGCCATGGGGAGCGCGACCAAAAACAATGTTTGCCAAGGCTTTTTACCCAGATTTCGACTGGCTTCAAGGACTGCAGTAGACTGCTCTAAAAAAGCCACTCTAACTAGCATGTAGACATAGGGATAAAGTACCAGTGAGAGCATGCATATAGCGCCGCCCAAGGAGCGTATTTCGGGGAAGTAGTAGTCTCCATATTGCCAATCATAAGTGTCTCTCAGGGCTGTCTGCAGTGGCCCAGAGAAGTCTAATATCCCAGTATAGGTGTAGGCAATAATATAGGCTGGCATAGCCATGGGTAAGAGAAATGCCCAAGATAAAATCCTACGACCAGGGAATTCACACATCGCGGTTAGCCAAGCAGCGCTCACCCCGAGTATGAGTGTGCCAGCGCCAACGCCTGCCATTAATAACAGAGAGTTAGTAATATAGTCTTTGAGCACGGTGTCAAACAAATGCTGCCAGGCACTGGAAAAGGGTTGCAGCAGACTGGCGAAAAT
>JGI24539J26755_10001152_pt1 | contig 12306 bp, 8 predicted proteins | sample NorSeaMetagenome_2_FD_26755 | JGI IMG/M metagenome (IMG submission 26755) | reverse complement strand
GGTGAACGGCTCGACGTCACCACGTTGAGATCACAGCTGTTAGACCATTGCTGGAAGAAGCCTGGTAAGGGCAGGAGCAAGGAGAAAGCGGCCGACGCGTGGGAAGTGCTGCTTGGAACAAGGAATAGTTCCGGCACCGAGACGTCGAAGGGATTGCTTCAGCAGCTTGACATGGCCGTGCACGGCTTGGCGGGCGTTGACGACGCAGGCAAACGTGGGTCGCTGCTTCGGCATTTTTCGCACGTCGTGCGGCAGCGCCGTTATTGTACCGCGTGTGGAGTAGCGAGCGATACGCTTCGTGAAGAGACGGGCGTGAGCCTGAAAGTGCCCACCGGGAGCAACGACGGACATCTGAAGAACATGCTTGACGGTTACTGGAACGAAGGGAGAGACCAAGCTGTTTGTCGGAAATGCCAGTCGAAGTTCGAGGCCTGGCACCAGATGGAGAAGGAGCCTCGGGTGCTCTTAATACGAGTAGATCGGAATAGCAAGGGCAAGAAAAATGCACAGCGTGTGACGTATCCCGAAACCCTGGGTTTCATGAGGTCCGGTCGGTACCGGCTGGCGAGCGTCGTGCAACACCGAGGACGCGGAGCCGACGCGGGACACTTCGTTGTGTCCAGTTCCATTGGGGCCGAAGGAGACTACGTTTTCTTGGACGAGAACGAGCAGCCAGTGCGGCAGTCCTTCCAGGAGTTGCAGAGTGATGACGTGTTGCGGTCGGTCTACGTGTTGGTCTACGTCCGTGAGGAAGCAGCGGATGATGTTCTGAGCAGCAGCGTGTTGGACGTGGGCTATACGCGAGATGCGGCCACGGAACGAGCTTTGGCGGGCTTTCGGCGGAAGTTGCCTGTGCGTGCGAATCCTGTTTTAGCAGGCAGGTCTCAGGCCGCTGGGCCTATGCCGGCAAAGACACGGCAAGTCGTGCCAGCAATGCGCGGTCGCAACCGGTCTCAGTCCGCTGGGCCGGTGCCGGCAAAGACACGGCAAGTCGCGCCAGCATTGCTCGGTCGCAAGGACACGGGCAAGCAGGGAGACAGTTCGGATGCCGAAGCAGCCAAGCGTGCCAGGGCGGCAGATGCGGCAGAAGTTCGGTTAGAGCAGTGGCGCAACCGAGGGCTTGGGCCCGAGGGCATCGTGAGAGGCCGTGCCAGCGGAGCATCGGGGCAGTTGGCAGTGAAGGCCTGCAAGGCGCAGGAGGCGGCGCGGCAACGCGCAGCGCGCATTTCCAGGTTGCAGAAGGAGTACGGGGTCGCAAGGGTGAGCGGGCTAGTAGAGGGGACGCCGGACTGCGATTTGGACATAGTTGAGGACATCTTGTCTTCGTGCAGGTTGGAAGGGGCCGTGGAGCGAAGCCTAGGGACGCGCGCGGGAGAGACGCGCTGGGGTGTATTGATGGCGATCGTTACCGGCAGAGTTGGCGCATGGTTTGCTTGCTAGCTTGCAAAACCAATATGCAAGCATGTGCGTAGACGTATTGTCAGAGGAGTGGTCGACTGATTGGGAGCAGTGGGACAACAGGAAACCCGGGCAGCCGGACGTTCAGGTGTCGCCTAGTGCAAGCCAGGGCTTGTGGCAAGCCTTGGAAGGCTATGACTGGCGCATGCGGATGTAATCAGGAGCAGCGCCGTCCTAGATATCGTCAGCGAGTACGCTCGGCTGCATTTGCGCCTCGCAGCCAAGATGATGTCGGAAGATCGCCCCCTTAGCTCGGCTAGCATGGTGACGGACACGGAGAAGAAGCTTCAGCTGAGACGGCAAGGTTTCGCGGTCGGCCGTGCCAGCGGCGTTGGATGCAATTGTTTGCTGGACTCGTTGCTGCAGCTGTTGGTTCACGAGGGTCTCGTCACTGGGCCCCTCTCGCCAGGGCAGAGGGAGGCGGCATGTGTCAGCATGCGGCAGCAGTTGATCAAGCACGAGAGAGAAGAGCTCTCGGCGCTCGGCAAAGTCCAGGAAGTGGACCCGCAAGCATACCTTGAGCACGACGTTCATGCCGAAACCGCGGTTTTCTTCTTCATGGATTATTTTTCCAAGCGTGGCTTCACTGTCGGCCAGCTTCCGCCAGGCGGCATACGGTTGACGGTGATCATGCGATGTGATGACGATGCAGTCATGACGCCAGCGGTCCGGGACATTTGCGGTCGGACGGGTGAGGACGTCTCGTCGAAGGCGCAGTTGCGGTTCCGGTTGTACAACGAGACCGGACATGGGTTGGTTGGTCAACACTACGTGCCGGTCTTTTGCGCTGCGGGGCTTCGAGATCAGGTCGAGAAGGAGTGCAGGTTGGACTATGAAGCCGCGCAGGCTTGGTCTGGTAAGGATATTCTATCGAAGCTTGAGGAGGGTGTTTTCAGTAGTTTGAGGGAAGGCACCAAAGAGCATGCGAAAATATTCGTGGGTAAGCCGGACAAGTGGACAGGTGGCAATGACTTTTCGCCCGTAGAGGAGTTCTTGATTATGTTATGGCAGAAGCAGCCGCATCTCGGAATGCATGACTTGCTGAAGGAGGAGGCGTGTGCGCCGTCAGGTAGCGAGGCTGTAGCCATCATGAACGCCTTTCTTGTTTGCATGGTGAAAGATCGCGGCCGGGACATTGCGTCCAAGCAAGACAAAGTCTATCGAGGCCAATGGTTGCCGCAGCGGCCGAAGACAGGAGACGTGGTGTCGCAGTCCTGGATGGCTACAACGACGGAGCTGCAGGTCGCGCAAAAGCATGTCCGCAAACTGAAGAACCCGTACGGACGACATGCTCGTCAGGTGATTCTGCAAATAGAGACGCGCGGCTTGCGCGGCATGGAGTGGCCGAAGGGGCTCATAGACGAAAAGGAGATTGTGTGCCTGCCAGGAGAACTACTTTATGTGACGTCCGTCAGCGATGGGGAGCCTTTCATGACTGTTAGCGTGCGTGTCTTGCTTCCAGGTGATCCTTTGCCGACCGGATGGTTTCAGGGTTTGCAAGCAATCACAGGAGGGTTTTCGGCAGATGACGCTGATGAGCCTTGCACTCCGTCCAAGAGATTGAACGGAAAACAAAGCCCGGTTCAGTCGCCTGGGTCAAGCCGAGTTATTACCGAGAGAGAAGGACAATCCAGCACGTCGGGGCGGAGGCGGATTANACGGAAGAAAACTTTGCCGATCCAGGTACAAGAGGATGTCACAAGTGCTTCGCAGCAAGACGATGCAAAGAACCCAGACGCCGCATGCAAGAAGCCACGGCCGAATTTGCTCGCGAAACAGGCACCGGGATCCACAGCAGAATTGCGCGAAAAGGCGGCGAGGGAATCCGAAGCCGCTGTCCCCATGGGTATAAGCGTATTCGACACTAGGGCAGTTCCGTGGCAGGAAGAGACGCCTCCGTTGAAGAAGGCGCGGCAGCAGGAGCCTGTTGTGAAGGCAGCAGATGACAGGAGTGGGTCTGAAGCAGGCGTGATGTACGCCGTGCCAGACTCGGAAGCGGTGAATGCCGGCAATCGCATTGCGGACGAAGTAGGTTTGAATGTAGATCAATGTCAACATGAAGGAACATTGCTGCCAGACCCAAAACCAGTCTATCCACGCCACTCTTGTTCTATTTGCAAGGTAGGAATGTCACATGGCAGTGGGTCAAACATAAACGGATCGCTGTATTGCAGCCTAGCCTGTGTAAACAAGGCGTTGCCCAAGAAATCGGAGCAAAAGGCACGGCCCTTGACAGCAGAGTCACAGAAGGATGACATGATAATTGAACCGGAGGAAGATTCGGTGGACTGGACGCCGCGCGGTTCTGGGGCGATGTCGTCGGACCAGCCCCACGCGGTGAAGGGCAGAGTAGCTGCGGTGGCGTCATCGCGTAGGCCCACGGTTGCAGTCTTCGCGAGGGCGGCAGCTTCGGACACGCGCAGGGCGAGCTCAGGGACCACCGACGAGCCGGTTCCCGAAGAACTGGGCGAGAGCGACACTGCAGCGGTAATTAATAGCGATGTAGGCGGCTCTAACGGGTGTGCTGGACAGGAAGATGAGCCGGAGTCAGCAGTGCCACAACTGATGGACCAGGGTGTAGCGCCACCGGCTCGTGGATATTCGCAAGTTGAACCGGCATGGGAGGTGCGCAGGAGCGAACGATTAGCGAAGGCTCGCCGGAGGATGCAGGGGGAGAATAGAATTTAATTGCAGTAAGACAAGTCTTGGACGTGTTCATTGGTATAAGGACATTGTTCTTCAAGGGGTGCAGCTGCCTGTTGTCCATTGGACACGGTCCAGCATATGGTCTCTCTTTGGATAAGAGAAACTAAGTCTCCCCAAATATGTATGTCACACAATTATATTCTATGGTTTGGTGTCAAGCATGCCGTTTAATTATCATCAGAGTAGAATTTCATTGCAATAAGACAAGTCTTGGACGTGTTCATTGGTATAAGGACATCCTCTTCAAGGGGTGCAGCTGCCTGTTGTCCATTGGACACGGTCCAGCATATGTTCTCTTCTTGGATAAGAGAAACTAAGTCTTGCCAAAAATGTATGTCACACAATCATATTCAATGGTTTGGTGTCAAGTGGATAGTTCATGAGACATTTTCTCAGAGTCACAGCTGTGAAGACGCATTGCAGGATTAGTCGTTTGAAGTGAAGGCAGAGTCGCCGGAAACTGTAAAACAATCCACGCCGGCAAGTGAGACTTTGAAGGAGCGTACCAAAGGTCCCTAGATTTTCTTTCTCACATTTGTATCTTTAAAAAACATTTATCTCTTACACGGGCTTGCTCCAAGCCTCTTCGGCTATACAGGTGTTTTTGCATCATATCAGCTCAAAGAGGATCAACGGGGCTGCCTGTTGGTTTGTTAGTTACGCATTGCAAATTTCGACAGCCATGGAAAATGCAAGGCTGGGATATACTACCTTCAGGGTTGTGTCTCTCTTACAACTCATTGTCAAAACATGGCAGAACTTAGCACAGTCTAGATACCGGAACCGTTTGCAGGCGAGACAAGCGAAGTTGCTTGTTTTATTTAAGCTTAACTCATTGAAGCAGTTCTTTGCATGCTGGAAACAAGTTAAGGCTGCGACCACTGTGTTTCAGGAGATGCATACAGAAATGATGAAGCAACGTTCTTTTGCAAGTTCTAGCTTATTGGCACAGGGTGTCCGGCCCGAGCAGTTTCTACAGGGACAGGCACTCTACGTAACCAACAAGAGACAGTTACCTGTCACGAGACAGGCTGGAGCGTTGGATTTGGCAATTGGAAATTCCTGTGATCTTTTCAAACCACAGCATGCAGTCACGTGTCTAAGCGATGACTTCAGGCAGTATCTCACGAGCAGATTACAGGCTGTCCCAGAGAGCAATCATGTATTGGAGTCTCGGGGATGAAGTGGCTCTAGTTAGGGCGACCATCAATCCAAAAGGACCGTTGTAGCTGCAGGCAAAGAGAGGCGCGCCGGTGCGGGGGTTCGCCAGCAGGCCCGTGGCTCACGAGGCAGTAGGTGAGATTTGTTGCGCATTATGAGAGGTGCAGATTCCGAGGTGCTTTGATGATCGGCAAGGCTCGTAGTGTCAGATTTGTGGCTCGGTGCATGCTGAACCATGTTTTTTTTGGAGGATCGATGATTGGTATGTTTTTCAAGAGTTGGGCTCTTGGTTTGATTTTGTGGGTATTAGCCTTGTATGCCAGAGCATTGTTGTGGTTGTTGTCCATGGGGGCACGGCCTGAGTTATAGGCTATTCTAAATATATATACATCATCATATTTAGTACAATCATACAGTATAAAAATCACATAATCTTGTTAATCTTCGGTAGTGTCTATCATTATTCGCATGGCTTCAACATGCATTTGTACAGTAAAATCAAAATCGAAGGATATGTAATAAAACAACAAACAGTCCATGCACATATTCGTCGTATCCCTACACGCACACAGCTGGGACACAGGCCCTGCATACATACCTACATAAACAAATTTAAGCATTTCATATCTTGTCCATAAGCATCAATCAATATGGCGTTGGTAGGCGAATAGGTTGGCAGTCTATTTGCAAAACCGTTATAATACAAAACAATCACTTCCGGTCTTGTCATGTTGGTAGAGCATGTAGGTAGAGGATATACGAAGGTTAAATTCTAATACAGTACAATCATATGAGACAGGTTGTTGTAATCCAGAGTTTCGGCAGGCAGTGTCGCGTGAGCCTGTGGCTGGAGGCTAGTTAAGCCTTTTTTCTAATGTAGCTTCGTTTATCATATAATATATATACACACGAACACATCAATTCGCATGTCAGGGCGTGCGTANTCCTCTGGATGTAATTATGGGGTATGTGACGATGACTAGCTGTTTATCGGCTTGACATCGTCGCATTGCATGCATCAATACAAGTCCTTCAAAGCGAACTCACTAACACACGAAATGATAGGGTCGAAGGTTCGTCATCNGNTGGAAGATGAATGCAATGAGGAACGTTCTTATATGCAGTGACCGGATGAATGAAGGTAGTTTTGAATGATTTATGCAGTCATTGAACAAGCAATAGCCAAAACGAGCGACGGATGTAATGAATGACGGATTCAGTAGACAGGAGAAGGACTGAATGAATAAAAGGATGGACAATTGAACGAGTGAACGAGTCAAGGACCGGAATGTTGGGAAATGATAGGAAAACAAATGCTCTGAAAAGAAAATAAATAACAAAAGACTCAATGAGATGATGTAATCCTTTAAAAAGCTGGAAGATCAGCATGTTATGTTGTTGGATTCCAAATGCTGAGATTTTCTTACGAGCACAATCACGGACACGTGATCAGCCTTCAAAGCAGCAGCATGCAGCAAGAATGTATGTTAGTGGCTCACTTTTGCACGATAAGCATGTAGTTTGTATTTTGTAAGGTGTATTTAGGACTGAGACATCCTGGGTATGTTATATCCGAAAAAAAACATTCTGATCATCCTCGTGCATGTGTATCATGTATAGTTTATATTCGAATCCGGGCAGCGGTTGCTGTGCGAGCAGGCCATGCTGTGGGCTGGTTAAGCTCTTTATGTATAGACATATATATATATATATATACATACCAATACACACCCAGTAGTTTTTTGCCACGGAAAACTTATGGTGCACGCACGATCATGCTCATGACGCGTGCGCGCCTTATTTGGATTCCTGGGGTCTTACTTAAAATAAGCATCAGTTAGTTGGATATAGCNTGTGATTCCAATGCAAGAATTACGATCGGTTTCTTCGAAAATTTGGCAAGATACGAAATGAAAGCACGCTAATANATCTGAATGTAAGCATAGGGGAATGAATGTAACGACACTTGTTTCTTTTGCAAGGACCGGATTCATAAAACAATGATTAATTTAAGATGCAGTATTCAGGATTCAAAAAAGGCCTCTTCAGGGAGACTCAGGGATGCATTGAAAAAAAAATAAACATATCGAAATCTCGTGGTATGGTCGTACGGTTCATGGGTTTTTCTTATTAGGGATATTCAGCTAATGCGTTGTGGGGTTCACAGGGAAGTTGAAAAACAGCTTTCGATCCATAGGACCTCAAACATAGGGANTTTCGGGGGTTCCCTCAAAGATATGGCTAACGTTCCATCTGCATCGTGTTCTAGAAGCAGTATGCTCTCAAGCAAAGGGATCTTTTGCAAGGTTTCTTGGGAAAGGTATCTTCGTAAGCATTTATATATTCCGACTTCTGATGGTCACTTCAAAAGGCTTTTTTGTCAAAATCCATATTGCCTTTTCATCCACATTCACTACCGGGGAAAAGATCGAGCCACTGTGGCTACATTGCTTGCCTGTCTTTTTTCGGCAGGGTACGCCCGGTTCATGTTTCACTCGCGTGTTTTTGTGTGTCTCCTGATGTATATGTGTGTGTGTGTGTGTGTGTTTGTATGTGTGTGTGTGTGTGTGTGTGTTTGTGTCTGTGTGTGACTGTGTTATCGTGTGGACTCTGTTTACGTTAAGGTAATCTAGATGTTGAAGTGTGATTATTTATTTTTGTTCCCTAAGGATTGATGGACAAGAAATGATAGGGTGCTTAGAGATCATGAAAGTTAGGTGCTGGATCTTTTGTTGGTACTCTCAGAATTGTTGAGGGAATCCGGTTATATAAGATTGCGTATCTACAAGACCATGTATATCGCGATGCTGATCTCTCAGGAAGTGGATAATCTTCAGGAAACTGTTGAATCCCTTTGGAATTCTTATTTTTTTGTAATTGTTGAATACATACAAGAGCTTAAAGGTAGAGTCGGAAAGGGTGAGTGTGTGACCCGTTAGCCACCGGCCCTTTGGGCCTAGTATTTAGTCATGTGGATCGCCGTCTTGGAACGGTCAGCTGTCATCGGCGAGAAATTCAATTGTAGGATCTTCCTGTGTCTCAATTCTGTGAGTCGTTAGGCACCGACCCTTCGGGCCTAGTTTTTAGTCATGCGGATCGCCGCCTTTGGAACTGTCGGCTGGCATCTGCCAGAAACTCAATTGTTGGATTGTTTGGTTTATCAAGGGTGATTGCTCGCGATTCGGTGAAGTTCAAAGGCATCCACGGGAGGTCCAGGTGATGTGTAGCATCTGCAGTAGATGAAAGCTGCATGCCCGGAGTTAGACATCATCAATGCAGTATTACTATAGATGCATGGTGGGGAGATAGATCAGATCTTGGTCAGCTGGCCTAATTTAACCCCAATGTCACGAGGCTGGAAGCTCCTGATCGATCTGCAGGGTCAGAAAATGGAGTCAATATCATCCACGAAGTGGTGCCCTGAGCAGGTTCCGAGTTAAGATGATGGATGGATACCAGTGGGCCTTCATGGGTTATTTAAGTGTTCTTCAACAGCTTAAAACTGCTCAACTTTTGTATTGTCTGTCATCTATGAATAGAATATCAAGCATAAAATAGATAGTGTCCAATCTTATCATCGTCAGTCTTGAGAAGAGGTCAGCTGTTCGAGACAGCAAGGTATTTCATTATAAGTATCACGTTACCCAGGAGCTCGCATGAGCTGACTGTGAGGATGTTCCTCGCATCGCATGTTGGAGTGTCTGTAGTAGGTGCATGCATGATGATAGGAGCCAGTCGTCAGGACATATAGTAGATTCTAGACTTATGCCATATGGATCGAAGTCTGATGTTTGGATGAAGGTCTATCAGGATGGCACGAGCTGAAACAGAGAAGTGTATTTCATTAGGATGGACAGATGTAAGAGTAGCATGGTAAATGTGGAAGTGTTCAGAAATTGATGAGTTTGTCGTGGTTAGCATAGGATGAAGATTAGCATGTCCACCTGCAAGGATGTTACAAGCGCACGCATATCGAAGTGTCACAGATTTCGGATGGAAGTAGGCATCGGCATCCGTTTGTAGGGCCGTGCTCGAGCTCAGGTTCGGGTGGTGTGAGGAATTACGCTGTCATGACCTCATATTGATCAGGGGTTCAACCTGTTGAAGGTGGACGGTCATGTGCCAATGACCAGGGGCTGGATGTTATGTAGGGCTTCGGNACCAGAAGCGTGGTCTCGACTAGTGAAAATTCAACGGCATGAGGCTTTAGGTTTTGGCAGACATTCAGCTTGAGGGATCGGAGCCCAGGCTCTCGATCATTCATAGCGCCGCCTTGAGACTTTAGTTCTCGGAATTCACATGGCCTGATCCTCAGAAGAGTTTGAGAATTGTCCAGGGTCCGGAGTCGGGGTCTATATTAGATTGGCACTATAAGTATTCAGCATAAAAAAAAATCTCAAGGGCACGATGCCTTTGATCGTTTTGCAAGCATGCATTCTGCGCGATGGGAGCTCAGGCTTTATCAGTTACTCGCCTGTTGACGCCAGTATGCTTCTTGTATTTCAATGGCCTGACTCTTAGAAGTGTTCCACAGTGATGCAGGGCAACAGGTGGCCCGAGGCATTCGTTATTTTTCTGCCGCTATAAGCATTTATGCTGCAAACGGTCAGTTTCAATCGCATGAGGTCTGACTGTTTTGGTAGTAGTGATGTTTGATGGATCGCAGCCCAAGCTTGCATCATTTACCAGGCTGTTGCAAGCGTGGAAGTGTTGATATCCCATGGCCTGGCTCTCAGAATTCTTGAACAGAGATGCAGATCAAGAGTGGCAGTCGGACATTCATCATCTCTGGTGACATCATATGCATGCATGCTTGAAAGTGTGAAGTCATCGGCAAGTGGTCTAGCAGGTTGTCGCATACATTCAGCTTGAGGCCTTGCAACTGATGCCTCGGTCATCTCGGGTCTCCACAAGACTGTGTTTCTGGAGTTCGGACTTTACATGGCCCGTGTCTTAGAAGCCTGTGACAGAGAAGCAGGGTCAGTGCTCGGTGCTGGGCATTCATTACGTGTGGTGACTCCATAAGCATGCATGTTCGGACAAGTGGCACACGAATGGTACGTGGCTCAGGAGGTCGGGGCGGAGAGCCTCGGTCATGATTGTGCACACACCCAGGGAATCGCAATTGCATGAGGATACTCAATGATGTGAGGTCATGAGTCTCAAGTGCAGATGCACGGCAATGATTTGGAGTTCTTGGCCTGGGTCACAGAGTGGTGCGGGCCTAAATACAGAAGGGGTTATGAATAGCACAATGGCTTTGATAGTACTATTTCAGGAGGCTCGGCAGCTACATGGGAACTTGATCGGGAGCCTATTGTCGCGATTGACTGCGTAGTATGTGCTTTTGTGAGCTATGCATTGGCAAGATGGTATGGCAGAGCCGTTGTTCGCAGCATAATCGGTAACTGGCAGTAACAACGAAACAGTGCCATGGTAGATAGTTTGGTTTTGAAGGCAACCCGGCTCAATAAGGAAAACTCTAGGGACTAAAATTGCATCGTGTTGATATGTGGTTGTATGGCTTGTCAGACATGCAATTGCAGTCATCTGAGGTGAAGCCTGCTCGCCGGTGCAGGAGAGATGAACAAATTGTTGCCCACTGGTCGGTGTTAAAAGAGCGGACGGCACATCATAGATCATTTCATGGATGTTTTGCAACCATTGTCTTGACCGTTCCTTGTATTGCGCAATGAGACTGCAGGCCGAGCATATCACCGATTGATGGGGATTTATGTGTATGTGAGTGACGGTAAAAGCATCACTCATCCTGGTCATTGGTGTTAAAAGAGCGAGCGGCCTTGATAATAGCATTTCATAGTTACATACTAATACATTCCAATCTATGCTTTTGGTTCGTACAGGACGTTTCATGCTACAGGAGGACTGCATGCCGAGCATATCGCCGACCGGATTGGGCCCGGTATACATTGAAAGAATGATAGGCAGATGTAGTCGATGAGGAACATCAGCTTGGAGTTTGCACGCCTGTTTGGTGCATCGATGAAATTATCTCAAGCACAAACACGTGTCCAGCGCAGCATCAGGGAGTTCGGATGCGCGTTCAGTTTCTGCGTTTCAAGAGCGGGCGGCGCAGTTAAGAGATCAGACATCAGAGGCTTTCACTATCGTGAGATTCAGAGTCCATCAGTGTTGAGAGCAGCACGCCGAGTAAATCGCAGAGTTGTTTCAAGTGATGGTAGTTTTCTGAGCGACAGGGCAGATGTTTAGCAATAGAGCTGAGTCAGGGTAGGGTCGAATGTTGTACTACTTCTTGAAGTGAAAGTTGATTGGATACTTTTTGTTAATGGAATCCACCGGAGCAACAATCGGCCTTACTTTGGCAATTCAAACAGCTGCACCTAACTCGTGCCAACACACGATTCAACTGAAGGCAGACGGCCTAGCCGCCAGGACTGACCGCTGTGATCGTTCGTGCTATCTCGGTGCCAAACAGTCCTAGATTTGTATGAATCTCTGTAGTGTTCGGTTCTTGGGGCAAACGTGGACAGTGGCACCCTCAACAGCGAGCATGTTGCGACACGGAATCCACAGGGATCGTGCGAGGAAATGATTCTTTTTAATATGAAGGCAACAGAGTGGACAAGCGAAGTAGTAGAGTGACCAATGAGTGGCAGTATTTTGTAGCATGAGTGTAAGCGGACAAGGAGTGAAACGATGACTTCAGGATGCAGTTTGTTGACGGGGTCGAGGTTGAGCATGAATCTACGACGATGATGATGATGATGATGATGATGATGATGATCATGACGATCATGACGATGACGCGGATGATGATGACGACGACGACGACGACGATGACGGCGGCGACGACGACGATGGTGATGATGATGATGATGATGATGGTGATGATGATGACGACGATGACGACGATGATGACGATGATGATGATGATGATGATGATGACGACGATGACGACGATGATGACGATGAAGATGATGATGATGATGATGATGATGA
>JGI24539J26755_10001149_pt1 | contig 12322 bp, 12 predicted proteins | sample NorSeaMetagenome_2_FD_26755 | JGI IMG/M metagenome (IMG submission 26755) | reverse complement strand
CTTTTTGATTAATTTCCCTATAAAGATATTGATGATTTCCATTAATTACATAATTATATTTTATATCAGTATCATCTAATGTCCTTAAAGTAAATGGTGAATATATTGAGGCATCTTTAAGAATAATGTTAGTATCGCTAAAAGTCGCATCAATCATACCCGCTGTAATATTATTTTCATTTTGAACTACCAGATTAATCAAAGTATTTACAAAATTATCATCAATTCTTAAATATTTATCATTTGGATCTGTTTGATCTAATATTAATCCATAAGTAGACGGTGTTGTCTTAATAAGATTATTTACACCTGTATCTATATCACTTTGAGATACAGCAGAAGAAGTTATATAGAATTCTCTGGTGGTATGATTATAACCTAATACACCAGATGATACTGGATTAGGATTATATAATTTATCAATTGATAAAAATGTGTCACCTATATTTATACTTGTAGTAGATTGGTCGGCACTTCTCAATGATGCTCCTTGTTCTNCTGTTCCCATCTCACGAAATGTTGTTCCTCCATTCATTAAAACTCTTCTACAATCTAAAACATCAATAAAAGCTTCTTTAACTTTTAAATATCTTTCAATCTCAACAGATTCGTAATAAAAATTAAAATTAATTAATGAATCTAATTTATCTCTTTGTATTTGAGTCATAAAATTTTCAGTAGGAGTTTGGAAATGATTCCATATAAAATGCGAGTAATTGAGTTCACCAGTCCCCGTAGATAAATCATTACCTATAATTATAATATCATTATCTCGTATTAAATCACTATCATTATTATTAGCAAAAAATATAGTAGACGGGTGAGATGTGATTGTAGGATCTTCCGTTGAAAATGCTACACCGGGTATTGGTATGTTATCAGGTATTGGTATGTTTTTTGCAACTGAACCTACATGATAATTAATAGTTTTATTTGGTAAATCAATTTCTAATGCAAGTTTTTTCCATTCTGCGGTTTCAATTGGTGTTGTAAAAAAATCAGCAGTATCTTCTACACCATAACTTAACCAAGCATCTGTTCCACTTGTTGGTGTTCCTGAATATTCCATAACATCAACATTATAAAGACGAATACGATGCTGTCCGTTAAAATGGAATGTGTTTCCATTAGGCAATGGATTAAAACTGGGTTTATGTATTAATTCCAAATCTACCATATTGAATTCTTCACTTGTTGAAATTGGAGATGCGTTTGGTAAAAAGATTTCTTGTTTATAATAAGGTAATGTTCCTGACATTAACCTGTCTGTTAAAGTTTGTGTGAAATCATATGTAGCTGTATGATATATGGTAGTTTCTCCTGATTTTCGTGTTTTTATTAACAATTGGAATTCTAATTGTGTATCTATATTATTTTGCGTATTAAAAGTCTTTGTGCTCCATCCGGATGATGATGTAGAATATTGCTCGTAATCAAATGTTATTACAAATTTAGATAAATTATTTAAATAATTACTGGTTTGTTTAAAAAACAATCTTGGCGATTCCCACGGGGCATTAAATGTGCCTACGCTAGATGCGGGTAGGTAATAAAACCATAAGAAGAAATTTGCACTGTTAGGAGATGTCCCCCTAACCATATTAAACCATTGCGTATCCGTTGGTAAAGGATTATTATTTTGCGTATTATCAATACCATAGAACATATTATTAACATCTCCTGATGTATCCACTGCGACTTGTAGGGATTTGTAATTTAAAAGGGTAGTAAATGTTCCATCGTTTGCAAATGTGGATAACATATATAGTATAAATAAATTAGTAGTACCGCTTTGATAATAAAATAATCTATTTCTTATAAAATGTCTTACATTTAATTTATTATTTTTTATAAATACTCTTAATTTAGTTGGGTCAATTGAATATATATTAGGTGTTAATTCTTGTCCTGTTTGTAATATTGTATATTCTACATCAGTATGATCTATATCTGCTGGTCTTAAAAATATTACTAATTCAAATTTTCTATTTAAATCATAATTTTTAACAGCATTTTTATTCTTAAAATATATTAAACCTTTTTTGATTTGTAAAGTTGATAATAATTCAACATTAAGATTATCTAAATAATCTATTTCAACATTGTCATCTATTAATCGGTCCATAGTTGGATAATAACCAAATATGTCATTATTATATAATGAAGCATCTAATAAACCAATTGTAGCTGTTTTTAAAGCTATTGTTAATAAGTTATAATGTTGAGCTTCAAATATATTCTTATAACCAATTTTTAATTTATAATCAGTATTAGTAGAAAATGTTAATCCTTCATCCATTAATAAAGAATAAATATAACTTACTTCGGTTTCTAAACTAGTTATATCACCATCTAAATTAGTTATATCAATTGCACTATTAGCAATTGTATTATAATTTAGTACTTGTAATAAACCACTAGAATCATATTGAAATTGAGATGTATCTATTTTTAAACTAATATCTAAATCTTTTGTAATTTCTCCCGATGTTTCGGTGATATTAGTTTCAGCAACATTAATACCATCTCCAAAATTATTTTTATCAGGAATGAACTGACGACGACGCTGTCTATTATCAATATTATTATTATCAGTTGTTACTTTTACAATTTCTAAATTTATTATATCTAATAATGTATAAACTGTATTAACATCAATAGTTATATTTCCAGATGATCCACCAATTAGATTTTTATTAATATCAATAGTATCTCCTATTGAAAAACCACCACTAGTTTCAACAATATTACTAACTGTTGCTATTCCTGAATCAACAGTTATTTCTAATCTTGAATTATTTATAATATCAACTTCATAAACACCATCAGTTAAACCACCTGAATTAGTTGATGTTTGAATTGTTAAACCATCAATATAAAGTTTATCAAGTGTGTTTTTATCATTATTTGATTGAACCGCATCAATAGAATTTATTAATACATTCAATCTTTCATTATTATCATCTTTGGTTGTTAAATCTATTACCAGGTAAACAATAGCTCCTAGTGTAGAAATTGTTCCTCCTGCCCCCAGTAATGTTCCAAGTGCTTGTATAATACCTTTTCTTGATTTTATATATTTAAATAAAGATGTGAAATTATTAACTAAAAATATACTTGTAGAAAACTGTTCTCCCAATTCCTCAGTCGCATCATCAAGAGCGTTTGATAAAGCTTCATCTGTGTATCTTTGAGCTCTTGTAATAGGAGCTCTTGTTAATAATTCTAATGCTAAAATTCTTACTTCATGTTCGGTAACTAATGTTGAATTTGTGAGTAGTGTTCCTGATATAATTGATATTTGTCCTTCAATTGTTACAATACTTGCACCAACTAGACCGATACCGGCAGAATTATTTATAACACCTTGACGATTTAAAACTAAATAATTAGCAACATCAGTCCAACCAGAAGGGATTACAGCAGATGTTAAAAAATTATAATTATAATAAACAAATAATTTACCATCTTCTATTTTAAATTGTGTATTATCATTTTTAGTAGTTAAAAAAATTTTTCCATTTTCATTAGTGTTCTTGATATATATATCAAATGTCCCAGTTTCTTCATCAAAAACCGCTGGAAATAATACATTATTTATAGTAGTATTTTCCTCTGGATTTTCTTGTGTATCTGTATTTTCTAATTGTGTTGTATTTGTTACTTGTGAAATGACATCTCCCGTACTAACTACTCCGCTTCCTCTTCCTCCTGTAAATTCTTGGGTTGCATCTATAAAATTATTGTCATTCTCATTATACCAAGACATGTTTATTACTACTCTATAAAACTTATATTTTTTTTTTCTAAGGTATAATTAGAAAAGATATTATAATGTATACCGAAGTACCGAATTCATTACCTCGTGACTTTTTTTACAATATTACTAAGTTAAAAGGATCCATGTCTAAAAATTTAGTTAAGGTAACTGCTGATAGAGTAAATGCCTCACCTGGAAATATTACCAATTTCCGGCTACCTATCGGTTCGCTTTTACAATTAAATTCACTTTCATTATGGTGGAAAACAACCCTTACTGGAACAAACCCAACCTTCCCCGCAAGATATTCTTCTTCATTCATAAAACGAGTTTCTATATCTTGTAATAATGTAGTTATTACCCAAATAGAAGATTATAATTTACTCTACAATTTAATGGCGGATCATAAAAATAAAGCACTTTCCAAAGGTATTGGCGGTGAATTTTTAGATAATAGTGTAATTTACGGAGAAGGAGCGATTACTGGAACCGCTCAAAGTGCTCTAACAGCTACTAATGCTCTATTAGCATCTACTACTAACCAAAGTGAAATGCAAATGTGTGTAAATAATTTCTTAGGTTTTCTTGGTTCAACTTCTACTCCAATAATACCAACTGATAGACTTGGCGAAATAGTAGTATCAATCCAATGGGTTCAACCCTACGAAGTTTTAGGAGGAACTGCTGAATCGTCTGCAACAACATATAGCGATAATTCATTCGCTATTGATGATTTATATTTATCATGTGAAGCTCTATCATTCAGTGCGGATGATTATTANACCTCAATCGGTAATAAAGATCTTATGTTTGGTTTTGATGATTACATAGTAACAAAATTTTCAGAAACTACTAAAACCGCTGGTATTTCGGCTACCACATATATCTCGGCAAATAGTATTGACTGGATTTGTGCTACTGCAATTCGTTCACAAACAGCCCCCAAACCTATGGTTGGTTGGGGTTCTCTCGGTGGAGGTGACGGAACAACCGACGATGTCATAAACACCTATAAATATTTAAGTGATCCAGTAGCTTATGTAAACAATGTTGATACTACTACTCATGGAGATGGTTTTATGAATACTGAATATCTAGTGAGAGATTTACAAGGGATTACATCGGGACAATTCTCAATTAACAACAAGGCTCTAAATTATAGTGCTTTAAATAAACACGAAATTTTCCAAAATAATATAAATTGTCTTGGTTACGAAGGGACTGATGCTTCCCGAAGTGGTTTGATAGATACTTGTGTTTCTATCTTCCATTATTTCAAATATTATGGTGCTGTTTTCCAATCTCTCCAATTAGTTGATAAAGACCAATTCAATATCAGCGGTTTATCNTCTGCTGGNTCNTCTTGCTCTATTAATTTCACTGGAAAATTCTCTGGAAATGCTACATACAACATCACACCAGTAATAATTGCTAAATTATCCAAAGTCCTTCATGTTAAGGCAGGTAGAATGATTTCCGTAGAATAAAAAATAATATGTTATATTATATTAGAATAGATATAAATGTTTGGAGTTAATTTTGTTTCAACAAATCCCACTGGAACAATTACTGACATTGGTAAAGGAACTAATCCTTATGATGTAAATTTTATAGATAGAAATTACAAATCATATTATAGAAATACGGCTGGAATTCCAAGCGAATATGATAGATTAGATAAAATACATCATACATCTGTTACTAATGAATTAAATAATACTATGAATTTTAATGCTACCAATGAAGGATTAACTTATTATGAAGAACACGATACTAATAAACATCTAAATTATCCGGAAAGTAGACCAAGATTTGAAGCGGTTAGTTATAGGGATACTGAAATTGTTGATAAAATAAATAGCATGAAGGTAGAAGGAAGACATTATGAGAACCCGATAGAACATTCACAAAATTTAAAAGTGACTAATGTAACNCCTAATAATTCAGGAATAATTCAAANTATTGGTAAAAAATATAATTCAATTAAGAGAAAAATATAATTTTTTTTTACTTTATATAAATAGAGATATATGGAGCATAACACCGAATATAAAATACTACATTTAGATAGTAAAGANNACGATCAAGAAATANATTTAATTGTTAATGATAATGCTTGTATNAAATACACATATTATTTTAAAAATCCCATTGTTTTAAATGATAATTATGATTTATCTGTTAATACATTTAGTGTTAAAAAATTACTTACAGGAAATAGCATTGCTTTTGATGGTGATTCTACAACATTAAGAGGATTAGTAGCATCTACTAATTTAGAATTAAATTTAACAGGTAATTTTTTATTTTCAAATGATGTTGAAGATGTTATAATATTAAAAAATGATGCAAGTAAAACCCCAACATCGGCAAGAATTAAAATAGGTATTACTCGTAATTTTGCTAATACTGCGGGTTGCACTATATCTTTAATAGGTTTAACAACACCTGATACTGGTTTTAGTCGTAATGAATTAGTATTAATAGATAAAGAACAATTTATAGGTAATGAATTTACTTATACTAATCGGTATGCTGTTTTTAATATTACATCTTTATTAGATCAAGATTTAGAGGTTAGAAATAATACTAATTACGGATTCGGTTCTACATTGGATACATTTACATATATACCACCTAATGGTAGTGGGACTATTATTGTTTTGGAGATTTATCAACCATCAGGATTTGCACCATTAGTTAGAATAAAATCTGTAAATAATTCGGCATTAGACTATGTAAGCGGAGGGACAATAGAAGTACCAAATGCAGATGTTAGGAGTTTAACAACAGGATTATATGGATGGGCGAAGTCTGCGAATAGTGGAAACTTAATATTAGATATAGTAGATGTCACATCTGTTTCATCAAATGGAAAAAAATATAATATAAAAGTTGATAATTTAAAATTTACAAACAATTATTATAATAATAGCGATAATATTGGAGAACCAAATTTGATAAACTTTGATATAATTAATCATGGAATATATAATAATAAAAATATTTTAACATTGTGTCCTCAAATTATAAATAATATATCTCTATTAGTTGATGGTTCAATAACTCCTGATGAAAATTTTAAATTGTCTTTATTATTAAAAAAAAAATAAAACCTATTATTAGATAATGAATTACGAGAACATTGATAAACCGATAAAATATAAAACGATTTGGTTGAATACCAATAATGCTGTTGCATCAACTGATAGAAAAATATTCACTTTTAACGAACTACCACTAATACAAATTAGAGGCAATTCAATTCTAAAAATTAATTCTATAACTTTAAGTGGTGCTGGTATTGGTTCTGCTCCAAATCACAACTGGACTATAAAAATGCAGAATATTAAATTTAATCAAACATCTTATTATAATAGTGATAAAGATAACAATCCTACCATTGCTTGTTTAAATTATGATACTAATAATTCAATACAAAATGGTGTATATAGTTTAGAACTAATTCCACAAGACATAAATCAAACTGTAATAATTATAGAAAGTGATGACGGTCATGGAGCAGTTAAAAATTCTCAAAATATAGATTTCCATATTGGATTATGTATTGAAGAAAAATAAATTATAAAATTATATCCTTCTTTTTCTATGGTGTTTTTTAGGGGGTTCTTTAATATCCGTAACAATACCTAAATCTTTTTTAACCTCGTCGTATAATTTTTCACCAGCACCAAATAGTGCACCTTCCGCTACTCCAAAAATAGAACCTTTAACAACTTCATTTTTAAATGTATTAAAACCAGTTTCAATACCAGTAATAATATTTCCAGCTTCTCCTGATTCGGCTATTCCTTCTGCACCTGATAAAACTAATTCCGCCATAGGTGCTAACATCGCCATTTTAATTATATTCTACTATTTAGTAAGATTTTTTATTTAGTTTTTTGATTTGTAGATGAATTAGTGCATTATCAAGTACTAAATTTTGACATTTTTCATTATAAAATGATAACCGTATATTTTGAATAAATTTGTTTTCAATTTTATAACAAATGTCATCATAATTATGATATTTTATACAAGTAAATGGAGCATCATCACAATCAACCCAATGAATAATATTACCGATTCCTGTTGATAAGTTATTCCCTTTAATTAAATCATTGTGAGTTTTATTTTGAAAATTTAAATTAGTTGTAATGATTATTTTTGATAAATTAAGTAGATTTATATTAGTATCACTTTCATAATAAGAATTTGTAGGAATATGTTTATATTGTTGATAAGAATCTGTTATTCCCCAATTTTCTTTCATATTTTCAATATCAGGTAATACCAATTCAACTTTAAAATTACTATCATTTAGATTGTTTTCATCTAATACGAAATTATTATTATTTGATAATTTCAATTTATTAGTATATGTATCTATTGATGGAATTATTTTATATGAATCTAATAATGTTGTTAATGTTGATTTGAATGTTGATGATTTATAAAACCCATCAGGAATAGTTAAAGTTTCTTGAACTGGATATTGAATTGTTCCGTTATCAAATATAAGGTTTTGTCGTTTACCTAAAATCGCTCTTGCGTATAAATCAAATGGAACATTTTCAGTAGTAGTAATAACTCTATAACGATTCGTATCCACAGGATTAGTANATGTTAATGTAGTTGCAACATCTTCTATNGCAGTATAACAAGGAAATGTTACGCTTTGTGTNTCAATATCTTCAAAANCATTAGTAGTTGTATTAAAACGCTGAAACTTTATTTCTATATCAAAACCTACGAGAGGTGCGGTATATGTAGTTTTTGCTAATCTTACTATTAAAGATACGATACGAGTTCCGTCTGTATTTACAAATTCAAAGTATTCAGTTGGTCTATTAAAAGATAAATTTCTACCCATATTACCACCATTAAAAACATTTTGTATATAACTTTGAGTATTATCGGTAATTGATGGACTAAAATATTTAATAGTTAAATTTTGATATGTAATTGATGAACTATTTTCGGTGGTATCAATAACTTCGGTAACTAATAATGTATTGGTATTAAATGTAAAAAATCCTGTATCATATACATAATCGGGAAAACTGGTTGTATATGTGAATATTTTTCCTGTTCTTTTAATATTAAATTGATTATTCATTAGAGTTGAACTGATGTTATAAAGATTATTTAAATATTTAAAATCAACTAATTTTATTTTTAAATATTCCCATTCTTTAATTTCAATTGGATAATCTAATTTTATATCAACATGTTTATCATTTTTGTTATATTTTCTTTTGTCTATATAAAAATCAAAAGTTCCCATTCTAATATTAGATTACATATTTTTCATCTCTTTCAATTACCTTGTCCCAACCCATTCTAACACGATTTTCCGGTAATTCTTTTTTATGTATTGATAATATTAAACTACCATATGGTACTTTCATAATTTCATCATAGTAAGTTTCAATTTCTTCTTTACTAAAATGTGAACCTACTTCTTCTGCAATAGCATCAATTATATAAGTTCTACTTGCCGATTTTAACAAAACAAATAAATCACTTTGCTTTCTAATTATTGATGGAATCGCCTTGAAACTTTGAGTAATAAAAAAAAGATTCATACCTACTAAATCTTCACTTTCGTGTCTTGATTTTACTGCAAGTCTGTTGAGAAAATTACCTCTTCTATTTACAGAAAATCCATCACTACCGATTAAATCATCAATAATTAGAAATATCATACGAGGGTGATATAATAAATTATCATCTTTATCTCTTGGAGCATCAGGATCTTCTTTTGGATCTACAAAATCTTTATATTGTAATAATGTTAATTCTTCTAATGATAAATTAGATAAAGATTTTGATTTCATAAATTTATCATAAGTTTTTCGGTAAATATTATAAGATTCAATTAAATCTCTTTCCATTTTTACATCTTCATAAACTTCTCTTAATTTACCATCAACATTTTCTTCTATATCTATTCGGTCATCATCGTGTAATGTTTTTAATGAATCTAAAATACTATTTTGTTTAGAACGAGAAGTTCCTCCACTAATCCAAATAGTTCTCATACGAACATCTTNACCTTTNTCACTAATAAANCCNGATTCCTCGTAATTGGTTAACAATTGAATGCAATTATATGATTTGCCTCCGCCNTTTGGCGATGATGACAAAATTATATTAAAAGTTGGTGGAAGCAGTTTATTGCGAGGTTGGGGTGGTTCATATTTTTGATATTTTCTAATTTTATCGGTTATATTTTTAAGTTGTTTAATTTTCATTTTTAAAAAAATATTATATCTATTATATAGATAGATAAATAATGAAAGTAACTTACCCTGAAAATTACAATGATGAAGATAAAGCAATTTATTTAGATTTAATCACAAGAGGAAAACAATTAATTGGTATTGAAATTAATCAAGATGAAGAATTTTTATTAGATTTAAGTGCTAAAATGACTATAAATAAATTTAGAGGTTATGATAATGGTTTATCAAAAGAAGAAGTTGAAGAAGTTAAAACAATGCATAAAAATAATATGAGTGGATCATTTGAAACCCCGCCTGAAAAATTTTATGATGGATTAATTAAACTTGATAATGGAGAAACAATGGATCACCCTCTTATGAAAACACCGGAAGAAACTTATCAAAAAAATATGACAAATCCCGACGATAATGGTGTTAATTATTTAACAAATAAAATAGATGAAATGTTAGAAGTTAATTAAATAGAATCTATATATTTTTTATCTCTGTATATATATAGAATCTATATATTAAAATGCCTATGAGTACCCAAGATAGGATTGAATTATTGAAAAAAGCACGAGAAAAAAAAGCACAAATAAAAGCCGAAATGGACGCACAAAAACCAACACCAGTTAAAGGTAGACCACCAAAGAAGGTTGTTGAGGAAACAAAAACATTAGATTTAACAGAAGAAGAAGAAAAGGTTGAAAAGGTTGAAGAGGTTAAAGAGGTTAAAAAGGTTGAAGAGGTTAAAGAAGAAAGCGATGTAGAAATTGAAGAACAGATTATATATGAAAAACCAAAAAAGAAAAAGAAAAAAATTATTAGAAAAATTATAAGACAGGCGGAGGAAAGTGAAAGTGATGTAGAAGAAGAAATTATATATGAAAAACCTCCTAGACGCACTCAACTGCACAGACCTAAACCCGTTGAAGAACCAAGACATGAAACGCCTCCACGAGAACCACCTGTTAGAAATCTATTTTTTAATTATTGATATATATTAGATAATGGATATTAGAAGTGAAAAATTATATGACAAATGCGAATGCATGAGTTTATTATGTCAAAGAGCATGTAACCATTGGAGTTTTGTAAAATTTATATTTCAAATTCCTTTAATATTAACGAGCAGTGTTATGTGTATTCTAAATTCATTTGATAAAGGAAATGGAGATATGAAAATTCCAAATGTGGTAGTTAATGGTGTTTCTGTTTTGCTGGTGAGTTACCAGAGNAATCTCAAAGTAGCTGAAAAGGTAGAATTATTTAAAAACTTATCTAACCAATTTCTTCAATTAGCTCATGATATTGAAGGTAGAGAACCCGAAACATTGGATAGAAATTCAGTCAACATATTAATTGAAAAATACGATGCACTTATAAGCAGTTGTTTATTTGAAGACATTCCACGCAGTATTAAAAAAGATGTTGTTAAAATATTTGAAGGTAAAAGTTTGCCTTTACAACTGAATGGTGGAAGTGGGTTAAGTAATAAACGAAGTAGTAAAGAAATTGAATTAAAATTAAGTTCTCAAATAGTATAATTTTTTTTATTTTATTATAATAGAATAAAATGATTAAGAGACCTGTCGGTAGACCGAGAAAGGATGATTCTGCAAAACCATCAACAAAAGAAGAATCAAAAAAAGAAAAACAACGCAAATATATGCGAGATTATAAAGCAAGAATAAATAAAGACATTGCAGAATTGGATAAGATGGAGGATGAATGTCAAAAAGAATTAGATGAGATGAGAAAACAGAAAAAAATGTTAATAAACGAATTGGAAAAAGCTAATAAACAAGCAGAAAGTATTTTAAAAGAAAAAGTTGGTAAATAATAGATGAAATACGCACAATTAGTTAAAAGTGATCGTGAAGGTAAAAAATATAAAATAGTGTTTTACGATAAAGATAGAAAGAAGCTTAAAACAACTCATTTCGGTAGTTCTAATATGAGTGATTATACTAAACATAAAGATGATGAAAGAAAAGATTTATATTTAGGAAGGCATCGTGCTAATGAAGATTGGAATAATCCTATAACTGCCGGTGCTTGTAGTAGATGGATATTGTGGAATAAAACCAGTTTATCGGCAAGTTTTAATGATTATTTAAAAAGATTTAATTTAAGTAGATATTAATAATTATTTCGGTAATTATTAATTATTTAGGTAATTATTAATTATTTCGGTAATTATTAATTATTTCGGTAATTATTAATTGTTTAGGTAATTATTAATTGTTTATGTGTGTCTAAAAGTATATAAGGATTAGGGCATATATATATATAGAACGAGACAGAGAGATGACTACCACCAATGACA
>JGI24539J26755_10001146_pt1 | contig 12329 bp, 11 predicted proteins | sample NorSeaMetagenome_2_FD_26755 | JGI IMG/M metagenome (IMG submission 26755) | reverse complement strand
TTCCGCGTATTGGTGGAGTTGTTGCGTGATTCTCTGTCTGCTGATGAGGTAATCCTGAATCAGACCGTCTCACGAATCTCGATTCAACAAGACCCTTCCGTCCAACCGCCCGTGCAGGTCGAAACAGCCGACGGAAAGATCTTCGAAGGCTCCCATGTCATCGTTACCGTCCCCCTTGGTGTATTAAAGGCTGGAACCATCACATTTGATCCACCGCTCCCCACCAGTAAGCAGGATGTAATCGAGCGCATCGGCTTCGGAAGTGTCGAAAAGGTCGTCATGACGTTCAAAAACGCCTTCTGGCGAAGAAACCCGCAAAAGCAAGACCATTTCTTCAGTATTCCCGATCCTATTGCTTCCCACGGCAGTTTCTTCGATGTATCGATGTCATCTGGCGCTGGGCCGGATTCGCCCACATCTCCCTGTCTTGCTAGCGTATTCGGCCCACCTAAGGCTGCGTGGGTGGCGGAGAACCCTGAAGCGGCCGTACAAGAGGTACTATTTGAGCTACAGATGATGTTCCCCGATACGTTCGAGCCTCCCGTCGCGACAGCCGTATCCAACTGGACCACCAGCCCCTTCTCAGGGGGCTGCTACCCTTACACGAGCGTCGACACTCAGCCCGGTGACTTCATTAAATTTGCCGAACCGACGCACGATGGGAGAGTCCTGTTCGCTGGAGACACTTGTGCGGAGGGAGTCGCCCTGGGTTATGTAGAAGGAGCCATGGCCGCAGGTGAGCGCGCGGCGGATGCGATAATTGCCACTGTGGCTGATTCCCAATTTGTATGAGTCGATTTAACTGATAAAGCTCGGACTATATCTCCCGATAAGCCTGTTGCAGCCGCTCCTCCACCCCAGCTATGTATTCTAATTTTTTGGGTTGATTACCAAAGGTCATTCTTAGAGTCTGCCATTTCGTCTTCTAGCGTTGTAATGCCTGGTTGGTCCATCAAAAATTAGCTTGAAACTCACACAGAACAAAGGAACAAGGCCAAGGCTAGTCAAAATAATTAGCAAATTAATCATAGCCAAGCTCTACTAGAACTTATCGCAATCAGCAGATATAGACCTACTCCCTTCACTCCCAGTGAGCACATCTAGAAACTTGCCCGCCTTGAAATAAGCTCTTGAATACGTATGGTTGGCATACCATTCTTCACTCGCGGGCCAACTCTCCCAATCTGCATAGTTCATTGGGCTAATCAATATAAAGAGTAAAGGGGCCAGAATAGTTTTCATTAGCTGTCCTTAGCTAGAGATTATTTGATAAAGGAAAGACTAGATTTTTCTTGATCGGAGTAAAAAAAGCCCTAAATTTAGTATCTATAAAAGAATTATTATCCCGACTTACAGAATCGAACGCTCTAGGTTTTTAAACTTTTAACCTATCCACGATATAGTATCCACCTCGGCCTAAACTATTTATGCCAAAAATAAATGGTATTTTTGTGCTAGCATGCATATTTACATAAATGAACTTATAACCGAAAGGAACAACAATGACTAAAAATAATCGATCTGTTTTAATCAATTCAATGTTAAGTCTCGTTCTAGTAATGACCGTTTCCACGACTGCTTGGTCTAATGACCATGGCCATGCAGAACAGCAGACAGACGCAATGTCACTAATCAACGCTTACATTGTTAACTTTGTTAAAGTTTTTAACCAAGGCGATGCCGCAAAGATTACTGCGCTGTATACAGAAGATGCTATTTGGTCCATATCTGGGCTAGCTGAGCCAGCTTATGGTCGCGCAGCGATTCAGGCTGGTATGGAAAGTAATGTAGATGGCTCTGTAGAAGGCGCAACATTAGACGCCGTAGTGTTTACCTCCCGTGACCTAGGTAATGGATATATCATGGCCAACGGTAGCTGGGAACAGCGGGATGCCAAAGGCACACGTGTAGACGGAGGCCTTTGGGGTAATTTGTTTCAGGTTGTGGATGGTGAAGTTCTGATGGCGCTGGAGTCAACCAATAGGAATTAACTACACTTAAGTAAGACCAAGGCGGGCATTGTCGAAATGAAATTTTTCATATTCTTCGTCTCAACAATATTTTCACACTGATGTCTGTTTAATATTAAATTTTACCAGGGGAAATAACATGAAAAACTATAAACTAATGGTCCTTTTGATCACCACATCAATGGTTTCTTTGGGTGCGTTTTCCGCACATCATGAGGAGCATAGCTCCACTAAAATAGGTGAAGTTGCTATCACTGAAACAGCACATAGCGCTGGCTTCACTGAGATGAAAAAAATGGTCGGCAAATGGGAAGGAAAACTAACCCAGTTTACCGGAGTAGTCATCGACGTTTCTTCAGACTTCAAATTGGTTTCAGGTGGCAATCTGATTACTGAAACATTGATTGAAGATGGTGTAGAGATGCTAACCACTTACTCAGACAATAAAGATGGTGAGTTAGTGGTCAAACACTACTGTGCGTTAGGTACTCAGCCTGTATTTACTGCATCAAAAGTGGCAAAAGATATGGTCGCTGTCTCTCTAGACGTAACCCAGGGTGGTTATCATCCAGAGCACCATAGCTATGTGAACTCTATGAAGTGGACAGTTGATTCAGCAGAAAGTAGCTCGGCAGTCGTCGACTCTACCCTTTATATAGACGGGACATTAGTTGAGCAGCAAGCTGTAATCAGTCGCGTTAATTGATATCTATAGGCCGTCTGTTTTTTTAGTAGGCCGATGGATCAAATATTACAAATTTAAGGTTTAATTTACTAAGGAGTAACATCATGCAAAAGAAACTAATATTACTACCACTGCTGCTAATGATTACCGGTGCAAGCATCGCAGATCATCATGAAGAGCCCGTAACTGCTATGAAAGCCGAGGGTGATGATGAACTTCGAGCCGAATACAATTTTTGTACGCTAAATGACGGTAAAACATTCAAAGATGTTGAGAAATTTTCGCAAAAATATGGTGATTTCGCAAATACAAACGGGCTTAAGTACAACCAGAGCTTGCTAACGCCTATTCATGCTGGTGATAGTATGGGTACGTTTACGCACGTTATTGTTGGACACTGGCCTAATGGTCTAGAGATGTATAAAGAATGGGGTACTTATGTCAATGTTTTTCAAGAGAAGTATCCTAATCTAAAAGCACCACATAGCTGCGGTCCTCACCTAGCTACCTTTCAGCATAAAGTTGTTTCAGCAATGGATGCCTCTATGGAGGCGGATGTTAAAAGACCCGTTCAGTATGCTGACTGCTCTTTAAATGAAGGTAAAACATTGGATGATGCGAAAGTAGCAGAGCGAGCTGCAGCGGAGCTTATTGCTTCTGCGGGAATGAAAGGCTATGGCGTAAACTACATTATTCCATACTTAGGGCAAAGAGATCCTGACTATGATTTTATAAGCTTNTCGTATTTCCAAACTTTTATGGCCAGAGCTGAAATGGCTTACAACTATTACAAAGTTGCTGACAAAGCCGATGCAATTACCAGTGAAGTTTATAGTTGCGTTAATCCTAGAAGTTTTGTAGTTAAAAATCTCTATACCAATTGGGACAATAGCTGAATCAGNAATCAGCCAACTAATAAAAAACCCTGGATGATTAATCATCCAGGGTTTTTTTGTGGTCTTAGCTATAAGAAACAAATAACACCAATGTCTTCGTCTACCTAGGTGATTTACCCCATCAAAAATGGTTGTCCATTGACTGCTTGAAAAAAGGTATGGGCACTAAACATGGCNTACGCCACAATGAAAATAATAAGTATTTTTAACTTAAATCTTTGACTCCAATGTTGCGGAAGCAACACAACAAAAATAGGAAAAGCGTGCATTGCATGCATTCCAAAGAAGTGCGCCACACGCAGGTCACCACCATCCATGGCCCAGTTAAAGAGCCAAACTCCATTGGCATCGGTTGGCGCGGCGTTTACCCAGTGCCCACCATTACTACTAAGATAATTTCCAAAACCTCCACCAAGTAGACACGTAAGACAAAGACCAATAACAATGGCAAAAATTACAGGGTTTGACATAGGGTTTTGCTTTGCAACTAGGTAAGCCATCCAAGGTAAAACTAACACCATAGAGGCCGCACCAATACCCATGATCATGTACATAACACTTGTAAAACTAGAGGACAGGTTAAAATGAGAGGCTTCACCTAAGCTTGCCATTATGACGATGTACACTACCTCAGTTATACCCGCAATCAACGGTATTCCTACCAGCCATTTACCACTCGTACTTCTCAACGTATTGGAATCTAAGAATGTGGCGAACCATGTTAAGGTTAAAAAATACACGCCTATCGATAGGCCAAATTTGACTGGCTTACTCCATACCGATATGCCGTTCAATGTNCTGTCNTCAAANAGCCCTGNAACCAAACAGAACACCATCAGTGCAAAATTAAATAAAGCAGCGCGGTACCAAAAAATCTGAGTTGATTTAAGCTCAACNATTGTTGGCCAGCGCGGGCATACAAGGGGTGATTGCAGGTTGTTCATAAACTATCTTGCCCCTGATTGAGCTGTCTCTGCTTCACAAACCCCACGAGCACTCGAAGTAACCAATACAAAGCAAGCCCTGCTGGCCCGGCCATAAGTGTGGCCAATAAACAGGGGATAACCAGTAAATGATGAATACCTTGACGTTGCGCGTCTCGAACTTCCCATGCGCCAACAAATAGATCAAAGGCTAAATAATGTATCCATCCTGCCAATAACAGATTCGGGTCAGAGAATAATATGGTGACTTCTTGTAATGATCCAAAACCACCACCACTAGGAGGACTGTTATTTGTCATTAGCCAGCCGTAGAACACGGCAATGAGCAAAGGCGCGATAACTGGAGCGATCCAATCACGCGTTACGATCCATCGTGGGGCAAATACTAGCCCTGCCCAACCGGCCATAGCAATCGCGCTACATAGGCTAAAAATTTGATCTGCTGTCATACTGTATTTCCCGCCTATATTTTAATCGCTGCAACTAACAATAGCCCGATACCTCGAGTTTATAACGGTTTTGCGATCCATCCTGAGTTTAAAGTGATATCTCGATTACTGACTATTTTGAGCTTGTTCCGACATTTTCTTGCTCATTAGGCTACTAATAAGATCTACCTCTGAAGGGTCATAGGCTGTTCCATCCGAATACAGTAAGTCATGATGCCAAGGATTTGGACTATCAGAAAATAATCCATCCCAAAATCGGATAACAGATACCCAAGAACGCCAAGGGTATATAGTTTGCGTTTTGCCCGACACAAACCCCCAGTGCATGGCGCCAATATTTTTATCCGCAAATAGTGGCAATATAGTATCGAAGTTACTGCCATGGCTTCGGGCTACGTACTCAGTACAAATCATGGGCCTGTTTAGAGTTTCAAGATAGCTAACAGCTGTTGTTGTGTTCTCGCGATCTTCATATGAATGGAATGTAATTATGTCGGATTGTTCCAGCATAAAGTTAAATAGCGCCGCCCCACTGTCATTCACACTCGCTCCGCGCCAAGACCCCTTTTTAAGTCGCCAGACTCCTGACGTAAGAGGTTGCGTAGGACTTTCCTCGCGTGCCCATGCAAATGTCTTTTTAAGGAGTGCTAAAGAGAACCTCGGCTTTTCATCAACTTCAGAATGGCCGTAAGGAATAGCATTAAGATTACCAGGCTCATTATATAAATCCCAAATCGCGACACGATCATCAGCACTGTAACGTGACACTATACCCCTGACATAGGGCTCCATCTCATCATGCCTNTNCANATTACCTAGAATTTCAGCGCCTGGAGACTGCACCCAACCTGAATTATGTACCCCTTTGCGCGGGCTGGGCTGTATTCCGGCTTTTGGCATTGGGTTCCATACATCATCAAACAAAACAAACATTACATCGATATTATGCGTATCAGCGATGCTTAGGAACTGATCAATACGTTGGTAAAACCCTTCGCTATTTTCCATCCAAGGTATGTGATGCAAAAAAACTCGGACCATATTGAAGCCAATTTTTGATGCCCATTCGAGTTCTTGGTTTATTTGGGTGGGATCAAATGTNTCTTGCTGCCACATTTCAAGTTGATTAATGGCTGACTTTGGGACGTAGTTAAATCCNACTATCCAGGGATATTGCTCTGACCACTCAGTCGCTCGAGCTGTTGTCCAACGTTCAGTATCAATTTGGTGTNTNGGCTGNGCATNNCCANNCATTCCCCAAGGTAATACTAAAAGAGCAGCCAACATAGACCTGACTAGCGGTCGAAATATATAGGTGTGCAGAGCATAGTGGCTTAAATTCATTCTCCCTCCCTGAGGGTCCTACTTGGGTTATCGTAAGGGCAAGATATCAAGAATCCAGCGCGAATGATCCAGATCACTATGCGGCCCTATAGTACCTTCAGCAGCGTTTAACAGACTCTTAGGCGTATGCATTATGCCGTCTTTAATCACAGTATCAATATTGCGCACATGTTTGATGTCTGACAAAGGATTACCATTAATAATAATTAAGTCGGCAAGTTTGTCTTTTTGTATGCTTCCCACTTCGCCATCAATCCCCAACGCTCGGGCACCATTAATTGTGGCAGCCTTAAGCACCACACTGGCGGGTAAACCTGCTTGATTGAGAGCAAATAACTCTCGATGATAAGCAAAGCCTGGCANCAAGGTGGTATAGACCGGTTCGTCGGTACCAACGATTAGCAAGTTGCCTCCTCCCGCTTTATAGAGAGCCATAAGCTCGATNACACGCTGATGATACTCAGGCCAGTCAGACTCGGGAGGNGGTGGGCCGCGTTTTTGAAGGAGTTGCCGTGCATAGGGCGTAAAATATTTTGCCTCATCGACCCAAAGCATATCAGACGCATATTTTGTGCGTAAATTGATACTTCCATACATCTGTAAGTTGGCACCATAAAATACCTGATGCTCAATCATCAAGCTGACGATACTCGCTAATTCCTGTGGATCTGCAGTCTCGGCACTCAGGGCAAGCATCAATTGATGCTCTATTCGATCGATCCCCATACGTATGGCATCCTTGGTGGAGACGTCATACTTAACCTCATAATTAGCTAAATGGCCGGTAGTCGTTAATCCATTTTTATGAGCCTGATCAATAATTACCTGCATCTCATGNGGCGTTGCCTGCTTGATTTTTATGCTCGAGATGCCCTTTTGGGTCCAGTGATCCACTTCATCTCTAATCTCTTGATCGCTTATATCATTTGGCCAAGCACTGCAGTCATCAGCTGCCACCCTGACGTTGTATTCACAGCGAAATCCACCAAAATAAGGGCCTGATGATAGCAGTCTTGGGCCTATAGCCTGCCCTGAGTCAATCAGACGACGCTGTGCGACAATACGTTCCGGGTTAAACTCCCCGGCCGACCAAGTGGTGGTGACACCATTGGCAAGAAATACTAAACCGTTGGAGGCGACCTCCTCAACGCGGCCCTGATCAAGAAAATCAAAATTATAATGTGCGTGTAGATCGATCATTCCAGACAGAATAGTCTGCTGATCGCTGAGCTCAATAATTGTTGTATCTGCGGCTGTGGGGTATGTATCGGACACATCAATGGCTTTGATACTGCCGTCTTGAATAAAAATACCACTATTAGGTCTGCGCTCATCACTGATGCTGTCGAACAACCAACCACCGCGGATCATTAGTGCTGTAGTATTGTTTGCTGGGTTTAGCGCCGCAGTAAGGGCATATTCTGAGCACAAAACACTCGCCGAACACACCAGCATAAGGGCTAAGACTATCGATGGTTCAGACCGCTTCATATTTTACTCCCTCCGTAGTGTAAATCTTTCCATTCAAAAAAAATATTACCCGGAAGCCACAATATAGCCAACATCCTTACCTATATCTAGTCAGCTCGCTGTTACACGACCCGCAGAGCTATAAGCAAGCGCGGATGTGGACATCAGAAAAGTGGTCACTATTTAAAGGATGCTAGATGCTTAAACACCAGACCTCCCTGGAGACTTTCTATGTATAGTCCATAGCCAAGTAGGCACACTTAAGGTGTTAAGAAAGATTGGTGGGCTCGGCAGGAATCGAACCTGCATCTAAGACTTAGGAGGTCCCTATTCTATCCATTGAACTACGAGCCCAGGGCACCGCATTATAGTGAAGTCAGACATAATTACTATAATGCGGGACTACTTTATATTAACGATTGCGTCCCAGGGCGTCATGACTGGTCACCCAGTCACCTGCTAAGACTGCACTCATTAACGAGATCTCACCGGCCATCACAGTAGCGCCAATAATTTCAGCTAACTTGTTAACCTTACCAGCACCACTGCAATCCAGCATTTTTAGACATTCTTGCTGTGTGGGTAATCCGGTACCGCCGCCATAGGTAGCAACAATTAACGAGGGTATAGTGATCGACAAGTAATAATTGCCGTTGTCATCCAGGTCCGCATAAACAATAGCCGCAGAGGATTCTGCAACGTTAGCAACATCTTGTCCCGTGGCGATAAACGTCGCAGTAATGCCATTAGCCGAGTGCGCACCGGTATTGATAGAGCCAGCAAGTAAACCGCCAACCTGGTTTACAGCTCGGGCTTTATATAAGGCCTCAGCGGTTGTGCCCATGACTTTTTCAATCAAGCCACTGGGAATAGTCACCTCGGCGATAACACGCTTGCCTCGGGTATGCAGCGTATTGAGCTGTGAGTGCTTTTTATCGGTATCCATGGCACCTGACAGCTGATAGCGCTGGATGCCCGGATAATTGGCCATGATCCACTCACAGGCAACAAATGTCGCCTTGCCGACCATGTTCTGACCCGCTGCATCGCCTGTGGTGTAATTGAATCGTAGGTAGCGCATTCGCGCTGCTGCAAATTGTTGTATGTTTCGGAGCTTGCCAGAGGAGGTAGTGGTCTCAGCCTGCGCCGCGATTTCAGCAAAATTATCCTCAACCCAAACGCCAAAATCTCTGGCTTGACGAGCATTTTCAAACATAAATACTGGCGCACGCTGCATTGCATCATCAACCACAGAAACCGTTACCCCGCCAGCAGCCCGCAATAAACTTGCACCTCGGTTATAACTAGCAACTAGAGTCCCCTCGCTGGTTGCCATAGGCACATAAAATTCGCCTTGAGCATGCTCGCCGTTGACCAACAAGGGCCCTATCAAGCCTAAGGGCACCTGCGCTACGCCAATGAAGTTCTCGATATTGCCCGCGGTAAGCGCAGGATCAATAGAATAATGACCAATATTATCGAGCGAGGACGACGTTATTTGACTAGCAAAATCACGTCTTTGCTGGGCCATGTCTTCGGTATAATCATTGTCTCTGTTTCTCGGAATTTTGTTGGTCACTGTCATCTCCCTGATTTATTTTTTAGTTTAGTCCGCTAGGCCAAAGGTACTTCTTAAAACCCACATTAAGTCCAGCGGCACCGAGTTTTATACATACGGCTTTTTAGCACAAGCCCCTACCCGATATATCCATTGTCATTGCCCTAGCCTAGCGATGCAATAACTGATAGCGACTAATTGGTTTTATCTGCAGTAAGAGACCGAAAACATAATTTTCTGTGTCGCTCTATATCGATTACAATTACGCCATGAATTTACTGCTTCTAAGATCGGAAAATATCCAAAACAACATAACCACCATAGTGGGTCGGCAACTAGAGCACGTTATTCGAGTTCAGCGACTTAACAAGGGCGATACTGTCCGCGTGGGACAGATAAACGGCGCCATAGGGTNAGGTACAATAACGTCCATCGACAACATGAGTGCAACAGTAGAAGTTGAGCTGAAGACTAAAGCCCCTGCACCACTGCCAATGACCATAATCTTGGCACTACCAAGGCCCAAAATGGTGCGGCGTATCTTGCAGACTATCGCCGCGATGGGTGTGAAAACCGTATATTTGGTTAACTCCAGCCGGGTAGAGAAGAGTTTTTGGCAGTCGCCGCTGCTGGCGCCAGAAGCCATAGAGGAACAACTCATTTTGGGCTTGGAACAGTCTATGGATACCCTACTTCCAACGGTACATCTGCGTAAACTGTTTAAACCTTTCGTTGAAGATGAGCTACCCAGTGTTGTAGGCAGCTCAACAGCCATAGTGGCTCATCCTCATACCGAGCAACGCTGCCCCATCGACTGTAAGTTCGCAACCACACTCGCTATTGGGCCTGAGGGCGGATTTATACCTTTTGAGGTAGAGAAACTAGTACAAGCTGGCTTTGCCCCTGTTCATCTTGGGTCGCGAATACTGCGGGTTGAAAATGCAGTTCCCGCTCTTATAAGCAGGCTTTACCCAGCCTGAGTATTGCTCTCCTCAAACATTAGGTATTCACACACATGCATTCCACATTCTCGATAAGTCTCATGAGCGTTTGTGTTGTCAGTTTCAGCATAGAGTCGAAAGCCACAGACGGGAGTTGACTGTGATTGAGACATGCGTTTTAACTCAGCGTACATGGCTCGATATATTCCTTTGCGCCGATAATCCTCTTTGACGTAAACCGACTGAATCCACCAAAACAGACCATTGCGCCAGTCAGACCATTCATAGGTGACCATCAGACTNGCCGCCGGTTTGCCATCAACCTCGGCAACTAAATAAAAGCCAAACTGAGGACGATCAAATAGCCCAAAAACGCCCAACTGAGCCGCTTTGGGATCCAGTATCTTGTTCTCAGTCTCAAGGGCCATTGCGCAATTATGCTGAGTCAACATGGAAGCATCTTGATGGGCGGTAGCGACGCGAATAGTGATCATTTTATAAAACCTTTTTTTGTAAGGCTGACAAGATGAATTAATCGTACATAGGAGTCAATTGTTGATTGCGTGTGAGCGACTAAATCCATAGAGTGTCATCAACTATATTTTAACAGACCAGCCGCTAATTACGCTGAAAAGGCCCATAAGTATTGAAGTCAATTACTCGCCATGAAGTACCCTATGNAGCCGATTGNGCNGTGTTGTTTGAAAAAATCAACGACATGCCNGAGGCCATATGGCTNGACAGTGGAAAGCCAACGAGCCTACAGGGTAATATCGACATTATGTCCAGTGCTGCGGANATCATTATTGAAACCCGAGGTGGCGAATCGACCATTACTGGGCCTTCGATGACCCGCACATCTGAAGAGGACCCATTCGCAATCGCCCAAGAGATTCTCGACCCACTGCTACCGATAGAAAAGCGCTACGAGAGCCTGCCTTTCACCGGCGGTCTGATGGGCTTTTTTGGCTATGATTTGGGAAGGCGTCTTATAGACATACCCAGTAAGGCTGAAAGCGCGGTCGATCTTCCTGATATGCGTATTGGTAGATTTCTGTGGGCGCTAACGGTTTATCATGATCGTCAAAGTGCTGAAGCTGTTTTCCATGAAAGCTGCCCAGCCTCACTGAAGTCTGACATTATCGAACGTCTGAGTGGCATCCCGCTAAAAGACAACACTCATGAAACAAACTTTAGCCTTACACGGTGTTTTTCAGCAACTACCAGCAAAAAAGAATATCTCAAGGCGATTGAGAGTATAAAACGTTATATCAACAGCGGAGATTGCTACCAAACTAATTTCACTCAACACTTTTCCGCCCCTTATGAGGGTGATGAATGGATAGCGTACCAGCGTTTACGCAAAGCCACTGCATCGCCCTATTCGGCTTTTTGGCGCTGGCCTAATCAGGCATTATTATCAATGTCCCCCGAACGTTTTCTAAAAATATCACCGCAAAAATCTACCAATACACTACTGGTAGAAACTAAGCCCATTAAAGGCACAATGCCACGGGGAAAATCAGCACAACAAGATCAAAAAAATGCTGACACACTACTTANTAGCCAGAAAGATCGCTCAGAAAACGTAATGATTGTTGACCTTCTGCGAAATGATATAAGTAAAAACTGNACTCCAGGGACGGTAAAAACACCCCTATTATTCGCATTAGAAAGCTTCCCTAATGTTCATCACTTAGTGAGTACCGTGACCGGAGAGCTTGCGCCAGAGAGCTCGCCTCTAGGATTGTTACGAGACTCCTTCCCAGGGGGCTCGATTACCGGAGCGCCCAAAAAACGAGCCATGGAAATTATTGAAGAGCTTGAGCCGCTTAGGCGATCAGCTTATTGCGGCAGCATTGGCTATCTGAGTGCCAACAACCATATGGACATGAATATTGCCATTCGCACTATAGTTGCATCTAAAGCGGTAATGCACTGCTGGGGAGGTGGGGGAATAGTTGCAGATTCTATGGCCAACAATGAATTCACTGAATCTTTGGATAAAATTAAGCTGCTGCTCAACACACTTGAAGATTCAATCAGACCAACACCGCCAACACCGCCAACAC
>JGI24539J26755_10001145_pt1 | contig 12337 bp, 14 predicted proteins | sample NorSeaMetagenome_2_FD_26755 | JGI IMG/M metagenome (IMG submission 26755) | reverse complement strand
GAGGGTCCGAAGGCATTTGATGTCGTAAAGAATATATTATCATCTATTCCGCCTCCAATACCTCTAGCTAATCAAATACCCGCTCAACAGAGAGAGGTTTATGAACCTGATACTTCTCCCTCTTCCCCTCCGCATGCTCCTAAACAAAGGACTGTGAAACGACGTCCTCCGCCGGTGAAAAGACCATCCACAATAAAAGAGCCGCAGAATACAGGTGCAACAAGGATAGACGATTTACCAGAAGATTCTGATGAATATGAAGAAGAAATGGAAGAAGAAGAAATGGAAAGAGAATCAATCGGAAAACCTGTTAGACGCGTTTCAAATGGCCCAACAGTTTCAAATGACGTATACATACTGGAGACACTGTATGAGAAGTACTGATGTTGATGTTGATGTCGACGCAAAAAGTGCAATTTATTATGTAGGAAGTAGTGATGGTTTAGTTATAGTATCTACTGATAATGTGATACTATAAATATCAGATTATAATTATAATATAATCTGATATAAAATAATAAAGATGATAAAACAAACAAACAGAGAACTATCTATAGATGATTATATTAGAATGAGAAAGATAATCATTGAAAAAGATCTCGAAATAGAACTTTTGAATAATAAACTTGATCGTGAACTTGATCACGAACTTGATGTATATCGTAATATCGAACCAGTATACTATCCGGTTGTAGTTATATGTTATGTAGTGGGTATGTATATGTCTATATTGTTAATTAGTTCTTGTTAAAATGTATTTGATATTAATCATAAAACATTTGTTTAAACATTTTCCATTTATTCTGTAACTCCTTATGTTCATTTTCAACCTTATCAAGTCTTATATACAATGTTTTTAGCTCTTCATTACGTTCCTCTATTTCTTTATTTTTCGTATATAACTCAACAAATACTTTGTCTAAACTTGACTTGATTATATCAGTAACACTATCCCTCAGTTCGGATGTACATCTACATCGTTATTTACATCTACATCGTTATTTACATCTACATCGTTATTTACATCTACATCGTTATTTACATCTACATCGTTATTTACATCTACATAAGATTCTTTCTTAACATCTTCATCTTCGCTTCCCATATCTACTAGATTAGGGTCTAACGTGAATTTCCATTCATCAGCGAGTGTAATAGTTTCGTCGTCTAACTCGATGAAGGTGTCATCTTCACATCTACCTACAACGACTTTTTCGTCTCTAGACTTAAAAACAAGACCAGATTCTTGATGAAATGGTTTACAGAGAGCTTTATGCATTCGTAGAGTTTTCTTTTTTCTTTGTGTTTGAGACATTTTATGATAAAAATGATCCGTTTAAATCATAAAATAATATATTAACGTACTAATTTGTAACATTAAAGAAGCGTCTACTGGATTTTCTAATTTTAAGGTCTTTATCTGATAACGAATATGTGTATATTTTAGTTTCTCCATTAGTTCCTGTCCATATGTAATCCATTATATTTGCTATTATATCATATATATCTTCATCTTCATCTTCATATTTGATCAATAATTTATGGAATATATTATATAAATCAACACGGTTAATATTTTCCATTTTTGACGAGTATACAACAAATGTTAATAGATCAACCTCCAAAGCAGTACTGCTCGAGATTATATTTTGTATATCAGTTTTCATTTCCGATGTCATCCTAGTTTTATATTTATTTAGAACGTTTAAATTAAAATTACCTTTATATAAATATAAAATGCAAGTAGCTGTAAAGATAATAATAACAATAATAATTCTATGTATTGTTTCTACATGTGTAACGTTTGTAATATTGAATATACTTAAACAATTAAAACATAACGATGTTAGTTTTTATAAAACTATCAAGAACGAAGACGTCAATAATAGCAAGAACGAAGACGTCAATAATAGCAAGAACGAAGACGTCAATAATAGCAAGAACGAAGACGTCAATAATAGCAAGAACGAAGACATCAATAGTAACAATAAATATGTCAATAGTGTAGAAAGACCAGTTCCAAAGTTAGTCTCATTATATTATACAGGACCACTCACCAAAAAAACACAACAAGTTTTATCTGGAAAAATATGGGATAATATAGATGTTAATTATGATTTACCAGTTGATCAAGCAGCATAATAAATATTACAAAATGATTTAGTATTATATTATATAATACTAAACACAATGAAGGATAATAAAATTACACTTCCTCCTCCTCCTCCTCAATATCCTATTGACTATCATATTGTTACATTAAAACCTCCACAATTAGTTTTAGAATTAAAAATGAAATATACGTAAATATAGTATGAATGTGTTAGGTTAGATATCACGGTCAATCAAAACTTGTAGGTAATGATTATATATTCTAAGCCATGCTGGTTTAAAATAATTGTTTAGTCTCCATTTTTTAATTTGTTTTCTCTCTTTGTATGTATTACTCTTTCTATCTCTTTCGACAACTTATCCACTGTTATCTCGCTTAGTTCCACCTTTTCCGTAAACTCTTTCATAGAAATATCTTTTTTAGTTTTTTGTATCCAATAGAAAACCAACGCAGAAGCAACAGACTTAGGTCGAGACTGGTTAAGTTTATATGATGTATTTTGAATTTGCCTGTATATAGATATAACCTCTTCTTTTTGTTTCTTCGTGGCCTCAAACTTATCCATTATATTCTCTACCAAATCAATAGGAGTAATATATTTTGTTCTAATCGGAGATCCTTTTGGCGCGTGTTTACTTATATGCTTTATACCGGTTGAACAGTCTTTGCGTTCTAATCCAAATACTGTGCTGAGATCTTCCCAAGTTTCTGGTGTACCGTGTAATTTATAAGCACTAAATATACACGCAAAAACTATAGCTTTTCTTGAAGTGCCTCGATATATTTGATACTGTTCAGGATCTGTCGGGTTTTTCTTTTTCTTTTTAGTAACATCAGCATAAAGGTCGTTAGCTGTTCTTATTATTTTGTCGGGAAATCCTTTGCCCTGTACATCTTTGTATATATTACGATCTTCGCGTTTTCTCAGTTGACATCTATTTGGGTCTGAATTATGGTTTGTATCAGATGACCCGTAATACCTCCACTCTTTTTCATGTGAAATACCGCAAAGTATTTCTTCGCCGCATTCTATACAATGAGTAATACCATTCTCAACAGACACATCATTATGAGAACAGCCTTTATTTTCTTTTATATCTTCTTGTTTATGTCTATCTGTTTCACATTCACGTAGTGCTTGGTCAAAGAGTTCAAAATCATCCATTGTTTATTTGTTTGGATAGAATTTATTTGTGTAAATATCATTTTATTTTTTATTGACTTATATGTCAATATATGGTATGTCTTCTATAAAATAATTACCCTGTTGTACTTCTCACATTTTCATCCAATCACATCCTAACCAGCAAAACAGGAATACAATCAAAGCAAAGAGAAGAGAATGAACTGCTACCGCAGCGTAGTTGGTTGCACACATTCCACCTAGTCCTTTTGTTGATACATTACCATCGCCCATACTACCGGCGGCGTCACTAAATGATTTGTTCGATCCATTCATTTGGAAAAATACTCCACCACGACTACACACGCCTTTCAAGACAGAAGAATGTACTGAACTTGATGGAGGTAATGTTAGAATTATACCTGGGGATAATAGAAAGAATAGAATACCAAAAACAAGTGATACAATTAAACATTTTATAAATTTAGTCATTTATTATATTATATAATTTATATAATTTATATAATTTATATTCCAGAAATGATATTCACAACCATCCCATAATTTTAAATACTATAATATAAGTAATTAAAAACGGTCCATGCCCCATCATAGAAATAAATGTATACGTAGTCGGATTACTATATAAACAAATTAACAAATACATTACCGAAATATTCGATGTATATCTATATGTACTTGATATGATACGATAACACGAGTATATAATATCGTATACAGTTAATATACTATTATATATGATTGAAACATGCTCGATATCTTTAGCGACGATTATATAATCGTCATCGTTCATTTATAGTATAATCTTATATTCTCGAGAATATAAGATGAACAGTCGTTATCTTTAATATTAATTATTGTATATCTTTCTCAATGATTTGACAATAGAGTTATCTATATTAAACCGATCAGCTATTTCTAGACCAAGTATAAATGTGTCCGAAATCGTTTTTGAAGAAAGATAATCGTTTAGAGTATATAGTACACTAGCGTCATTTGTTTTCTTAATAAATTTACATATTTTATTGGCTATAATACTTTCATCATCTTTACGATTGATGGAATATTCAGACAATTCTATTAAACAGTTCTCCGAAATAGGATTAAAAATATCTTCCCATGTACTTTCAGCTGTTATATGAAAGTTTGGCTTAACCTTGTCATCTCTTATACGTGTTGGATATAATTTTTTAAGACCATAATCCCATCCAAATTCAATTATGGTTCCGGCGTGTATTAATCCAAACTTATCTATTCCTATGTCAACATAACCATCGTAAGGGTAAGCCATCGTCCCTTTGAAAATACTGATTTCTCCTCCTTTAACTCCTGTAAATAACATATATTTACCGCAAACTTCTTTATCTTTGTAATTAGAATCACATGATACTGAAAAGTCTATTGTGATATGTTCAGACGGTTTCCATTTCCATACAGGATATTTGAAAGAATTTTGATCATATTTAAAGTCGAAATGAGAATAGTTATGCTTCATGACAATGCCGTCATTTTCTTCTCCGTTGAAATGCTCGTGGATGAATTTGAACGTGGCTTGTATAGCTTGTGTTGGTAATTCTCCCGAAAAGAACATCGGTAACACAGTAAAATTTGGAAGATGATTCATTATAACATATAATTGTTTATTTCTATTCACAGCATACTGTCCTCGCACGTCTGTATTTTTGAAAAACAACATATCGTATCCCAAATAGATGTCTTTATTCTTAAACTTACCTTTTCCAAAGCCATTAGGCATATGCTCTCCTAGAATTATAGTTCCGTATAATTCACGTATTGGATTATGAACGCGTTTAACTGTTGTCTCATTGAGATAATATACTCCAAATTTGTCGAAGAATAAGAAATATCCGATACCATTTGGTTTTGCAGAGAATACATAATTAGATAGATACGGTATATTATGCTTTTTAATATTTACAGGTTTAGAACTGTCACGATATAACTCATGTCTAATCTTAACTTCGTTCCTAAAGAAACTATTGAATCTATATATAACGCTCTGGTAGTATTTTTTCATATACGAATAAATATCACTTGACCATTGTACAACTCTCTTAAAGTTATCAATTGTTGGTTTACGGATAAACTCTATTTCTAATTCGTAAGGAGAAGCGTTCTTAGATATTTTTCCGCATGACATATTATGTGAAATGTCAATCCTGAAACCCCCTTCTTTGTCAAAAAACGTCGTCCGTATCCTCTTAAATTTCATAGTATATTCGGCGGGATCTACAGGAAGATCTTCAATGTCATGATATTCTCTACTGATAGCCACTCGCATAGAATCTTCTCGTAGATCCATAATACCTTTGCGTTCCTTTTTAGAAACCGTTGCAGATCCTCCTTCGTGATCTATACTTCGAAGTCCGTTTGGATATCTTTTTAATGTACATACGTTTGTTGTTTTTTCGAGAGTAGGAAATTCGGTTGTAAAGTAATTTAGAAAATAATGATATGAAAATTGGGTAATACCTGCTCGGAATCCCCTGTGAGTATAATATCCAAATCTTATTTCTAATTCATCATCTTCATTTGTATATAATTCAAGTATTTGATTATATGTGGGACTTTCCATACTTTACTTACAACAATAAATTATTAGATATTAATATATTACAGGAAATATATTAATATCTAATAATAGGGTTACCTGATTCAACTGGCTTGTAATCAATATCAAACTAAAATGATTTTATTATTGATTATAAAGACACAATAATAAATGGAAACAAATACTCACATACTTACAGCAGACAAATACGTTTCACTCGAATACTCTGAACATCAAATCAGAGAAAACCAAGATCAAGCATATTATATTACAACAGGAATAGAAGAGATTAAAGATATACACAATATTCTACACAAATCATTATCAGCTATGAAAAATAATATGGAAGAAATTAGTAAAGAGATTAAATACCTTAAAGATCACGATGAACCTATAAAGGAATTTGATATGATGGTTGAAAGATACTCTCGCTATAATTCTAATATGTCATTAGAGAGTATTCTTAAACATCCAAGGGTTATGCAAAAGAAACCTATAATGGATAAATATAAACAACAAATAAGACATCTACAGATTGCTCTTAAGGTTGCGCAAGACGAATATAATAAAAACCTACAAGAAAAAACTATAGAATATAATAAATTAAGAGATAAATTTATAATATATTCCACGATACTCGGTACAAACGAAACCTTAGAACAAATTGACTAATATACACTCTAATATAGTAAAATTTTTGAATTATAATTCAGTATTTATAATTCAAAAATTTTACTAATACTTATCTACATAAATTCATTTGTCCTGCAGACGTAGAAGTACGTATAGGCGCAACTCTTTGCTGCCACGCGTTTGCATTATGTTTTCTCATAGATCGTTCTTGTATATCGTTTCTGAATTTTAGACTATTTCTTAACCACGAGTCTTGTGCCAGTGATCTTATTTTAGAGTGGAATTCATTACCCTTGGGGTTTTTCATAGGCCCGTACGAATCTGCATAAGGTTCAAAATCAATATTACTACGTGTAATGTAATTTGGCATTCTTATCGCATTTACATCATCGTATGCAAATCTTGTTTGACCCGTAACTTCTTCTGTATATGACCTATAGGAAGTACCGTATCCAGAATGACGAGGATCGTAAATATTTGCATTTGTTACGGCTTCAGACACTTCAAAATTATCGTCGGGTACTTTTACATCAACTAAATTAGGATCATGAGAAGTATATAGCGTCCCTCCATTTTCAGTCATTTCGCACGTAACTGGTGGAAATTGTTGAGTAAATGATATACCAATGTTTGAATTAACAGGTTCTATGATATCTGATTTTGTATAAACACCAGGTTGTATAGTCTGAGTAAACACATTATTATTGAAATTAGACATTTCAGGCATTTGTTCACAATTACCAACAGCTAAATTTGTTGGTAAATTAACATCCAATTGAGACGGATTATACCCACATTGCATATTCACCAAACCAGGTATTTCTCTTTGTTGATAAACTGTATCATAAGTGTTTTTGTCAATCTCTTCTCCGTATTTTACTTCGGTAGGGTTTTTATAACCAGAAGTTGAACACCCTCCACAAAAACCTTCTTTGATAGTATCATCTTCCTCCTCATGCTCATACTCATACTCGTCTGGATTATGAATGTTTGTCAGCGGTTCAAGGTCTGGACTCTTGGTATATTTATCCCTAGGGTTTTCTGGTATTAAATATTCGTTTTGCGTGTTTCCATGGCATGTTGTTGATATAAATCCAGACTGATAGAGATCGACGTTGGTTTCTTTATTAATACATGGAAATGTCGCCAAATCATTATTTTTCCAAAAAGATAGGTCTAGACACGGCGCAACAACAATAGGAGCCACTTTTGTACGTGGATTAGGAGGCCCTACCAATGCCTGATTGGATGACTTGAAATTCTCGTTAAACTCTAACTTTCTCTGATAGTTGGGTAATTTAAATGTATTCGGAGGAGGAGCTTTACTACGTATCGTATGATTTAAAGTAGATGACTGTGGTAATCTATTAGTATCTATATGGTATTCGATTTTTGCTGTTTTTGGTCTTTTAATACTTAGATGGGTTTGAGTATTTGTGTAATGTTCTACAACGGTCATTCTATTTACTATATAGTAAATAATATTAATAATTGCTATACAAATTAACAAAAAGATTATACTCCATATCGGAGAAGATGTTACTAAAAATAGTACGAATATAACGAAAACCAAACGTGTTGTTGCATTTAATCGCTCTTCTATTGTCATATTAACCATAGGTATAAAATGAAGATTAGATATTCCCCCATCACATTGAAATAGTGTTTTGAAATCATGTATCCAAAACGGTGTTTTATAATCAGTCGAAGACTTTCCCATTTGGTATTTAGTATTTACAACACATTGACTTAAATGTCTTTCACCCAATCTCTTTGTTACGATATTCAAATTGATTATATATAATTATATATCCCTCATATTAAAAATAATGGCCGTCGGTAACAGAAAAAAGTCAGGAAAATATGTGTTCACTTTAAGAAATATACATATAGAAGAGGTTTATAAAAACTATGGAATACGTATAAATAGTATTGGTTACTTTGACGAAGAAAATACTGAACCAGATAAAAACACAATTACAAATGTAGACGCATTATCAACCGCGAATACAACAGAACTAATCACATTTCTAGATGAAATGAAACATCCTGTAAAATGTATCCCGACTATGATTAACATCGACGGTAATAGTATTGAAAAGATGTATAATATAGATTGTTGGTGGTGTCGTCATCCATTTGATACAAGACCAATCGGATGTCCTATTAGATACATAGCTCATCAGGTAGTAAAGACTTTTTATAGCGAGATAAGTAAAGATAAGTTTACAATTCGTGAAAAGATTCCAAAAGATAAGAAGGACAAAATATCAAATTTGGATGACAAGTCTCTTGTCATTAAGGAAAATAATTATTATGAAACTGACGGGGTTTTTTGTTCTTTTAATTGTTGTAAAGCCTTTGTACAGAACAATAAACACGACTCAATGTATGACAACTCTAATAGATTGATTATACAAATGTATAATGACATATTTAATACAAAAACTACAACTATTATTCCGGCAGATGATTGGAAGCTACTAAAAGACAGAGGCGGAGGTGAGTTGACTATAGAAAAGTTTAGGGAAAACTTTAACCGTATTTCTTATATATATCACGGTTATATTAAATATACTATGAGACCAATATCACACCTATTCGAACAAAAGTTGCGATTCTGAAAAAATACTGTTATCTTATACATAAACACACCATACGTGTAACTTAGAACAAATACAGATATTTACATAAGCTATTTCTGCTGTTGTATCAATAGTCAACGATAAGTACAGAATTGATTATTTCTTTGTATTGTAATCTTGTTTCTAAAGTCCAGACTAACTAGTTTCCTATGGTATATTTAAATTTTACTTAAATTTAAATTACTCTTGGCGTATAACTACATTCCAATATTTGGGATATAATTTCAAGACGTCCTTGCACGCTTATATAAGGAGGTATAAGCGCGTGTAAAAGTGTTGGTGAAGTATTCATTAGATTTCTAATTTTTTGTACATCCTCTGAACGTAATGTGTTCATAAATGTCCTTACTTCTGTTGTTTGTTGTGGCGTATTTTCTGTCACGGAAGATTTATTGCCAATGACAGGAGCACTGCATGCTCTTCTGTTCTGATGATACTGTGATATATCATTTAGTCGGGAGGGTATATTCATAGGAATGGATTTATTTGGTATACATTCAGCATGTGCGCAAAATGCTGAAATAACTTTACTAATAACATTTTTATCATTATATGCAATTCTTAAAGTACTTGGATCGATTAAATCTTCGAGGTATTTATCATCAAAAGGAAAATTTCCTTGCACGATCACTGGTACTATTGGTTTTTCTTGCGCTCTTGCTAGTTGCGCTTCAAACATACAATTCCTAGATTTGGGATACCCAGAACTTAACATCATTAATATAATGTCGGATGTTTCAATTGCGGTGTACATGTCAGACATTATATCTGTTCTCATATTGTTCTCGTCGATCCATATATCTTCTTCGTTCATTTGAGGAAAACTACGCACTAGGTCGGCTGAATTTATCAAATTATCCCTAAAATTTGTGACTTGTTCTTTAATTTCGTGACAATATGATACCATAATAGTTACAGAAGAACGATTAGTCTGTAATTCCAATGGCGGGATAGACTCTACAGAAGATTGTCGCATTTTATCATTAAATCGAGTGCTAGTGATAGCATTCATTGTTTATCTTATAATTTAAGTTAATTTTTTTATTAAACTTGCTTATTAGATTAATATTAGTTTTGTTTCATCAAACACTAGAAATATCAGCGATAAAAATGATTTTTATTTGAATGTTTATGTAATTATTAACGAGAATACATTATGAATAAAATATCAACGCAAGGTCTGAATATCAAGTCGTTATATACCTCTTTACAGAATAATACTAACACGCCAAAATGGTTGGAATATGAATATATGTCTATACAAAAACATTCTAGAGATAATCCGGATCATATGATGTTCCATTGGGGGAATTTACCAGAAAATTTATTAGAAGATTCTGGTTATATACATGATAAAAATAAAGTACGTAAAAAACGTATGATTACTAAAGCTAACAAAAAAGCAAAAGATAACAACAAACCCCCTCAAGAATATGGTCTAGATGGTTTAGGGTATTGTTATAAATCTGACGGTAAAATAACCTACCTTCCATTTCAAGCTAAATTTAGAACTTCTAGAGCTTTAACAGGATCTTCTCTCGGAACATTTCATATTGCTTGTAGTAATATCATTCATAAACATCCAACAAGTATAGGGTATCTCTATTATACTTCCAAACTTCAGTCCGATGTTGAGGAGCATTATGATTTGATAAAACATATTAAACCTGTTAAATTTCTATACAAAACTAATAATAATATCAACAAGTCTGAATATTTAGTACAAGAACTACATATTGAACAAGAGAATTTCCTTAAAAAATTAAATACAGATTGGACAGGTATTGGATTGATGTGTTTACCTTGTGGTTATGGAAAGTTTGTTATCGCTTGTCATTTCGCATGTAAATATGAAAAAATAATAGTTATCTCACCCTTGTGCGTTGATACTAAACAATCTTTTGATCGAATAAAACCATATGTTACCGATCATAATATGCTTTTATTTGATTCCGACAGGGACGGTACCACAGATATACAAGAACTCGAAAAAATATTCAATTATTCTAAATATTGTATTTGTACAACTGAAAAATCTGCCGTAGAAGTACTCAGCAAGTATAAATATGACAAGGATGTATTATTTGTGATAGATGAAATCCACGAGTATAATGAAAATCATAAAATGTGGGATTTATTAGATCAGACGGAAGCAACTAGATTAGGAATGACAGCTACAAAAACAGAATTTCTAGTTTTGAACACTAACGAGTTAATATATATGCCATTAAGCAAGGCTATTGAACAAAAAAAAATATGTGATTATGAAATATATTTACCCATACTAGAAGGTGACGGAGAAAATAAAGATTTTGAATGTTTTATACCTGAAGAACTGTATAGGTGCGATAATGTTGATATACTGTCAAAAATCTTATTTTTGGTCACTGGTATGCATAATTATGGATTTAGACACTGTATACTTTATTTATCAACTATCAAAGAGTGTTCTGAATATAAAGAAATGATAGAAAGGGTATTTAATGAATACTATGGAGGAGAATGTATAGTTGGAATTATAACTTCTGATTGTTCAAGTCAAGAGCGTATCAACGCAATGAATGAATTTAATATTAACTTGAAGTTTACATTTTTATGTAGTGTTCGAATATTAGATCAAAATATTGATATCCCTATATGTGATTCAGTGTTTATCACACGTATATCCAGTTCTACCTCGGAAGTTCGAACTCTTCAAAGACTAGGTAGATCTTATCGTCTCGTTAGACAAAAACCAACAAAAACAGCTGGTTGTTTTCTATGGACAGATAGCGATAATGACTTATGTAATATGCTAAATATGATTAAGAGTGAAGATCCTGAATTTTATAAAAAAGTAAAACGTATCTCTTCAAACTATTCAACTCAAAAATCGATTCGAACTCCAAAAGAAAACTATCATACACAGTTAACAAAGGAGTTTGTGGAATTCAAATGTGTTAGTTTGAACGAAAGAATTAGAGAAAAGTTTATTATTCTACATGATCATTTCGAGAAGCACGAAAACCCCCCAAAACGATGTAAGAAGAATGAAGAGACAGAAGAGCAAATAAATGAATACGGATTTGCTATAGGAGGGTTTTGGAGTAACTTACTTAGTGGTCATAATAAGGAACTATTCCAACAATATATGAAAGAATCTCCTAATATGAAAAAGGCTTATGATAACTATTTGGATAATAAAGCTGAGAGGGATAAATTAGTGACAAAAACACCAGAAGAAAAGTTTA
>JGI24539J26755_10001142_pt1 | contig 12351 bp, 5 predicted proteins | sample NorSeaMetagenome_2_FD_26755 | JGI IMG/M metagenome (IMG submission 26755) | reverse complement strand
GCGGTCGCCCATCGCGGTCGTCCGTTCCGGGACGCCGACGCGGGCGACCGCCGCGCCGCGCTCCTGCCCGGCGTGACGGTACGCTTGGACGCGGAGGATGGGAGGTTGTTCGGGGCGTCGTGGTCCACGAGCGTGGACGGCGAACCGCGCGCGAGCTTCTCGAGCAGCGCGTCGATCTCCGGCGTGGAGATGTCGGGCGAATCCATCCCGGCGAGCGCGCGCCGTGCGGCGCTGGTCGGGACCGGGGTGGTCGAGGACGGGGACGCGCGGAGCTGCGCGAAGAAGTCCGCCTCGGTTCGCAGCGCGACGCCCTGGACCCGCCCGCCTGACGCGAGCAGCTTGCCGTCCATGCTGCTCGCGCGGTTTCAAAATGGCGGTCTTGGCCTCTTGGAGACGGCACAACGGTCGAGCGCTTGCACTCGGGCGGTTTCTTTCACACGGTGGTTATTATTGCAGACAAAGACAGCGCGGCTACTTCACATCCCCCCTCACTTCTCGCTCCCGACGGCGACGGTATCCGAAGCCGCGTTGACCGTCGCCGCGGGCTTCTTCTTCCCCTTCATCATGCCGTACGTCATGAGATCGCAGTCGAACGCCCGGTGCATCCGTTCGAGCGTGACAATCTCGCGAATCGTCTTGTACCAGATGCGCGGTCCCTTGAACACCACGGGCCATGGGTCCCAGACGCCGACCCAGATGGAGTGCCTCCACGACCGAATGGTGTTCTTCACCCAGTTGGCGCTGCCCACGGTCGCCATCTTATCGGTACCCTCCATCAGCCGGCAGTACTCCTCGATGGACACGAAGTACGGGTGCGCCCACTCCTCGTACAGAAACTTGAGGTTCTTCTCCTCCTCCGCGGTGAACGCCGGCGGTGTCTCGCGCTGGCACCAGGTGGCGATGACGATCGTACCCCCCGGCTTGAGCACGCGGATCATCTCCTCGACGTACTTCTTCTTGTCCGGCATGTGCTCGCCGGACTCGCACGCCCACACCAAGTCGAAGGTGTCGTCCGGGAAGTCCATCGCCAGCGCGTTCATCACCCGGAACGACGCGTTTGGCAGGTTCTGCTCCGCCGCCAGCTCTGTGGCCCTCTCGACCTGCTTCGGCGAGAGGGTGATGCCGGTGACCCGCGTGTCCGGCCCGAACGTCTTGGCGATGTGTCTAGAGGTACCCCCTATGCCGCACCCCACGTCGAGCACCTTCGCGGGTTTGTCGGGGCACTCGGACCAGGCCAGCATCTCGTCGCAAAAGTCGAGCTTGGCCTCGATGAAGTCCTTCACCTTGCATCCCAGCAGGGTGCCCGCGCCCTTGGCCAGGTCCTCGTCACTGTAGTACCCCAGGTGGATGTGCTCGCCCCAGTAGTACTCGAGGATCTGTTCCTCGGTCCAGGCGTCGTACTCACGCCCCACGGTTGTCCCGTCCATCCAAGGCCTGCCCGGAGTGTCCAGATCTATCTTCAGCCTGTGCGCCGCGAACGCCAGTCCGAGCCCCGCGGCCGTCCACGCAGCCGTCGACTTGTTCAGCATCGCGGGATTGGCCACGGGAGGAGCCGGGTCGACGGAGACGGTCTTCGCGCCAATCTGGAACGCGGGGTTTGACCGCCCGTGCGACGGGAGCACGGGGCGCACGAGATCATCGATGCTCGTCGTCGCTGTCGGGCAGCGAACGAGGGCCCGACGACGTTGGCGCGCGCCCCGAGGGCTTTTAGGTAATCGAGAGGCGACCGTGTCGCGCGCCGTCCATCTCGCGACCGATGTCATGACGGTCTGCCGCCGTTAGCAATGGGTCGGGAGATATTTTTGACAGCGACAGGGCGTTTTTTTACAGTTGGTGCTGAGCAGCGAGAGGCTACTTGTATCCTCAGTCGGAGGACTTCTTCCTCTTCTTCTCCTTCTTTTCCTTCTTCTCCTTCTTACCTCCCCCCAACAGGTAATCCTCGACGTTCCCGCTGGACCTTCGGCTCTTCTCCTCCTCCTTTCTCGAGGCGGACTTCTCCTTGAGCTTGGCCACGCTCGCCTTGACGTCGTCGGCGCCAACTTCGCGCTTTTTCTTCGCCGCCGCCCCATCCTCGGGTCCGTCCTCCTTGGGCGCCACGAACGCGTCCCGTCGGCGCTTCTGCGACGCACTCAGAGCCTCCTTCTGCTTGTCGAGCTTCTCCTGGNCCGCCCGCCGTCTCTTCGCCTCCTGGGAGAGGAAGTACTCGCCGGTTTCGATCTGCACGTCAATCTTGCTCGGCTGGGGCGCGGGCGGGAACACCTGGTCCTTCCTGCCCTTGCCAATCTTGGAGGGCTTCTTGCGCTGCACGTTCTTCTTCTTGAACTTGGGCAGGAACCTGTCCCAGCTCTGGTCCGCCAGCGCCGGGTCCTTGGCGAGCTCTCGCTTGATCATGAGCTCCTTGATGTGATAGATCGGGTGCATGTTCCGCATGCAATCCTCGATGATCTTTCGCACCGTCTTGAGCCCTTTCCAGCCACCCATACAGGACACGGTGTTGCCCTGNACCATGACGTAACAGTTCGTGAGCATCTCGATGGCCTTCAGGGTGCTCCCGTTGGGTCCGATGAGCCTCTGCCGTCGCTTCACGTATCGCTCCTTGTTCCGAACCATCCCTCCAATCTTGATCACGTCGCACTGCACGTCGTCCTGGAGGANCTTCAGCGCCTGGGGCGCGGGAACCGAGCGCGACAGGAGCTTGATGAGGTCACGGGATTTGATGATGANGTACGGGTCGAACGTCTTCCTCGTGGTCTTCACGGTCATGGAACCCTCCACGAGGTTGAGCTCGCACGCGATGCCGAACTCCTTCAGCGCGCGGGTCACCGAGGGCCACACCTCGCGCAGGTACTTCTCGCGGTACTTGGGGAACAGCGTGGCGAACGAAGACTCCTCCAAAAGGCCGTCGGGGTTGTCATCCTTGGTGAACGCGTCGACCTTCCAGTGGTCGATGCCGTCGTGGTCCTGCGGGCGGAGGGAAAAGCGGCGGCGGTGGGTCAGGAAAAAATTCGGCGGCGGTGCGCGACGGAGGGGGGACTCACCCATGGCTTATCCCGGCGGTATCGGCCCTTCTTGCCGCCGGTGGAGGCTTCCTCGCCGCCAGCGGCGTCCACGTTATCGGGCGCCTTGTCCTCGTCGGCACCCATTCTCTTCGGAGGGCACTCTCGGAAGTGGTCTCGAGGAGGCCGATGCAATAATACTCTTACACCCACCAACAGTACACGATCAAAATTTGTTCTGTACCTAAAACGCATACGAAATTAATTAATGGCAAATACTGAAAATATCATACTGAAACGCACACACTTCATAGGAAATGCAACATCATCCAAAAGTTCGGCCAAGCCCCCAAACCAAAGTGGTTCAAACACAGCAAGGCATATCGGACCGCGCGGGGTCGCTTTTGGTCGACGCGTTCCGATCCGTGCGGTTGTTTCGTCATCGTCCGCGACTGAGGGCCAACACCTTAGTTCCACGCGTGCGCAGTTCCGGGCGGAGCGGCGCCGCGGACCGAATTCGTCGGGCGTCAAATTGCCAAAGCCAAAATGGGCTATGCTGACGGGGCATCCCCCCAGCTGACGCCCATCACGACGCCCCGGGGTTCAAAATCTGGAGGCGCGAATGGCACTACCATTCCGTGGGACGTCAAGCTTCCGTTGCGCACCACTCCCACCGCGACTCCCCGCTCGTCGGCGACCAGAGCCACTCCGTCCGCGTTCTACAACAATCGGATGAGCAACTCCCCGGAGGTTAGCAACTCGGCCGCCAAGTTCAGGGCCGGCGCCGAGAAGGTCGTGCTGGACAGGGAGAAGCAAGACAAGCTCGCGAACCTCGTCAAAGCCGTACAGTGAGTACCCCCTCAAGACGCAGCCGCCCGCCCCCCTCGCCGAATTCAACAAATTTGTCGAATCCATCGGTTTGCCAAAAAAGTCCCGCGTCAGCCGTACTCACCCATCCAACCACTCACGAAAATCGCAGGCTTCANAAGCAAGCGCTGACGGATGAGCGCGAGCTTGCAATAGAGAGCTATCGCGCCGAGCGGAAGAAGCTCAAGTCGATCCAGCAGCAGACATTGCAGCTCTATCACCGCCTGAAAGCGGCCGACATGGTCCCCAAGGAGCTCGACGGTCGCAAGGGCACACCCTCAAAGGCGGATGCGGGCATCTCGAGCACCGCGGATACTTCTGAAATCGACGCCGAAGCACGAAGCAAGATCTTGGCGGTGATGAGCCGGTGTGGAGTCACCAAGGGCTCACTCGGAATGCGCCTTCTGTTCGTGATGTGGCACAAGTGGGCTGAGAAGAGTGCGTTGGTTGGCCGGCGCGTGGCCAAACTTCAGGGCAGATGGCTCGCCGGTCGGATGAGCGTCTGGCTCCGAGCATGGCACCGTGCCGCGGTGATGGGCGATGACGAGCTCAGGGCGGTGGCTGCGAGCGTACGCCGGTTTGAGAGGAGGACCGAGCGCCGCGTGTTCATCACCTGGCGCGGGCTCGCAGCCGGCTTGGCTGCTCACGAGTTGGCTCTCCTGGCGTCGGAGTCCTCCGTGTACGCTCCAGGGTCTCCCGCCGCGGGACTCGCCGCGATCGCATCTTTGGCCCGGGCGACTCCCGGAAACACGGAGAGGCGAGTTGCGATCGCGACGGCCATCGCCTCGGCGCAAGAGAAGGAAGGGGGCTCACCCATCCGGGGGGTGAGCTTCAACGTCGACGAAATATTGGGCACCGAGGGTGAACTCCCCCCGAGATTTCCATCGGCCGTCGAGGCAAAGCGGATGGCCGCAGATGTGACGGAGATGGTCGAGGCCATGGACACGCAAACCTCTTCGCCGTTGGAGAGGAAGCTGTCCGGAGGCCTGTCCAGTCGGTTCTTGACGTTGCAAAGCCAGCAGGGATCGGCGCCGAACTCGCCGTCGGAACCCCGCGGCTCATCAGTCGGCGGCGGTGAACCCATCGCGATCGCAGTGGAGGACGGGGACGTCTCTTCATCTCCCGGGGGTCCGGCGCGGGTCGACCAGGTGAGTCTCGATCTCGATCCGTCGGCGGGAGAGTCGTCGGCTGCGGGCGCCCTCCCCGATTTGCCGGAGACGCCTCGGTCTTCGTCGCGGATCTCGGTGGACTCCGTCGGGTCACGCCCGAGCTCATCGCGGAAGAGCACGGGTGCCCCGAGGGACGAGATGATCTCGCTCGCGTTGGAGCGCTCGGCCATGGCGGAGGCGGCCGTGGTCGCACTGTGGGCCCAGCGCGCCAGGACCGTCGCGCGGCGTGTGTTCACGGCGTGGCTCGCCGCCGCCGTGCGCAGTCGGGCGGACAAGGCTGAGGAGGAGATCAAGAGGCTGAAGTTCCAGATGGCCGAGGCCCAGGCGGCGGCGGAGGTGGCCGCGGAGGCTGCCGTCGCCACGGCTGCTGCGAAGAAGCCAAAGGGAGGCTTCCTGACCCGGCTGACGTCGACCAAGTCGGTCAAGAAGGAGAAGGCGCCGCCCTCCGACGGCCTCTCCCTCGGGAACCCGTTCGATGAGTCCCGGGAAGAGCCCCCGTCTCCTCAGTCTCCCCGGCTGGCGGAGTCTCCGTCGTCGAAGACGTCGATGGACGACAACCCCTTCAAGGCGGCGTCTCCGTCTGCGTCCATCGAAGATAACCCCTTCAAGGACGGCGTCGCGTCCATCGAAGATAACCCCTTCAAGGCGGCGGCGGCTGATACCGCGTCATCAGCGGACCGGGGTTCGACCGCGCCGGCGAAGAGGCAACCCGACCCGGCGCCCTCGAAGCCTTTGGCCGAGCCGAAGTCGGCTCCTAAGTGTTGCGTCATCATGTGAGGGACGCGAGAAGTAGTATTTCACCTTTAAGTTAACAGGCCGTCACACCGCGACGAGTAAAACGTCCGACCCTTTGTACGTGATTCCAGTCTCGAGAAGTGAAATCAGTCCACGAAACATCACCAACTCGATTTGAATCGATTCGCCGAGGTTTTGGGTCAAGTTTGAAAAGGGAGATCCTGCCATCGCGAGGTCCAGTCAGTGGGCACCGCCAGCTGTCGCGTCAGTTTGAACGGCGCGTCGGCGCACGGAGCTGCCACGCGCGCGTAAAGGTGGCGACCCGAGAAATAGCCGGTCGTCCGCCACTCGGGCAAGCCGGNTTGGCGGATAACTCGGCTCTTCCGATGGATCAGGCGCAGGAACCCTCGATGCCGGGCGTTGCGGGCGCCGCGACTGCCGACGACAAGGAAAACGGGGCGTCGATGGGGACCGCCGGCGCTAAATCGACCGCGATGGATGCGCCGGGAGCCCAATCCGCGGGCGCGGAAGGTGGCGCGCATGCCGCCGACGGTGACGCGCCCAAGGCGGAAGACGGAGAGTCCGAGGAGGAGTCCGAGGAGGAGTCCGAGGAGGAGTCNGAGGAGGAGGAGGACGACGGCATGACCGAGTACGAGCGACAGCGTCAGCGTAACATTCAGCGCAACCGCGAGCTGATGATGCAGCTCAGCCTGAAGAAGATGGCCGACAACATCAAGCCCGACGAGGAAGAAAACGCTGCCAAAAAGCGTGGGCCGAGGAAAGGGTGGAAGAAGAAACGCGGCCCCGTGGCGCCGTCTCGAGGATCCAGCCGCATTCAGCGCCTTCAGGAGGAGCGGAAGCACACCGCGTGGAAGGATCTTCGCGTGGAGAAGCCCCTCAAGACCCACCCCAACTGCTACGTCGAGCTCGTCCCGCAGTGCCTCGGCATCGCAGACAACGACAGGCGCGTCGACGGATCCGACGGCGCCATGATCCCCGGCGGGTACTTCGCCGAGGGCGAGTTCATGTCCGAGACCCTGTACTGCTGGACCGACATGTTGGGGAAACACTTCGTGGCGTGGGGAGAGGCCGAGGACGATCGCCAGAGGCACGTTGAGACCGAGGATGGGGGTGCCGACACGGCCGCGGGAGCCGCGCTCTGCATCATGCGCGAGTTGCAGCGGCGCAAGCTCGAGCTCTTCGGCGCCATTCCAGGTCGCGGGGTCTCGGAGCCGACGAACATTCGCATGCGATTCGACGATATGCCCACGCTTTACAGAGATCCGGAGGCCATGCCGCCGGTGCTCAAGCCCCTTTTGGAGGCGGCGTCTCGCCCCATGTTTCAGCCCAAGAGGAAGCCGGGCAGGCCGCCAAAGGAGAAGAAGTTGAAGCTGCCCAAGCCACCCAAGACCCCCAAGACCCCCAAGACCCCCAAGCAATCGTACGGCGCGGCGAGGTTCGCCGACGTCCCTGACGCCCCGGAGTGTCACAACTGCGGGGTCAAGAGGGAGGAGACGCGGAAGATGAGATACGGTCCCTCGGGCGCGAAGACGCTGTGCAACGCCTGCGGCTTGTACTGGGCGACCCAAGGAAGGCACAGGCCCAGCGGCGTGTTTAACGACGACTACGAGCGCAAGGTTCCGGAGGGACAAGTCCCGGCCATCGCTTACACCAGAGGATTTCGCCCAGACACCATCAACCGAGCCTACACTCCCGCGACGGTCGCCGCTACGGATGAGAAGAAATCCCCGATTGACTCAGCCGAGAAGAAAGAGCCGGAGGAGGCGACGGTGGTGGCGGTGCCGGATTCCGCTGAGAAGAAGGAGGAGGGTGAAGATGTCGCCGATGTCGCCGATGTCGCCGATGTCGCCGATGTCGCCGATGTCGCCGATGTCGCCGATGTCGCCGATGTCGCCGATGTCGCCGATGACGACGACGACGACGACGACGAGCCCCTCATGAACATTGCCAAGAAAGTGGAAGAGGATGATGATGAGGATGACGAGGATGACGAGGATGACGATGCCGACGAAGAGGAGGAGATGATGGCTCAGCAACAGGCGGAACCCACCGCTTCTTCTTCAACCCCCGCGAGCGACTTCGGTCGAGGCTCGTTCTTCCAGAACATGGTGAAGATGGCCTCCGTGGGAATCGTGACTCCGGCTATGATCGGCGCTGACGATTTCCCCGCCGTCCTCCCCGTCGGCTTCCCGGCTCCCCGCTGGGCGCCCCACCTCACCCACCCGCTCCCTCCCCTCCTCGGCATCACCGAGGACACCGCGTACGAGGTCAAGACGGATCCGCAGAACTCTAAGCTGGCGAAGGCGATCGCCGTCGTCGCCGACTCGGATCCAGTCAAGGACGCGCAGGCCGATAAGCTCAAGGAATATCCCGATCAGTCGTGGTACGCGGTGCGAACCTGCGCGGCGGCGCTCGCCGGTTGGGGCGCCACCGTCGCCGGCGTCGGAGCCTCGGGAGCCTGCGTCTTTCCCACCCGCTTCACCCCGACCAACATGGCCCCCACACCGCGCGTCTACGTCGAACGCGACGTGGACGGTCTCACCCTGTTTGGATACGCGGAGCCGGAGGTGCAGCAGGCGCTGGAGGGTCAGATGGAGAAGTACGAGCAGAAGGCTGAGGTGGAGGGACAGGAGTCCGAGGAGGCTGAACGCAAGGTGGATCTCAACGAGGCTCTCGCCTTGCTGGACTTGCACGTGAAGCGGGCCATGAAAGTGCTGCAAAACGCCGACAATCGCGCGGACAGGGAGGCCAAGTACGAACGGGCCGCGCCCCGAGTCGCGATGGCATCCGAGGCAAAGATCCTGTGCCCGCCCCTGCCCAACGCCGACAAGTCGAAGAACACCAAGGGTAAGGGAGGCGCCGGCGGCTCTGGGGGAGCCGGCGGTAACACCGAACAGACTGGGTTCCTCACGGAGGAGGCCGCGCGAGCTCTCCCGGGCCAGGAAGAGGTGCCGGCGCCGATCCCCGTCGTCTGTGGAACCGCCGACGAGGGCGTGTTGCTCCCGTACTGCCGACCCCGCGAGGAGAAGATCCAGCTCAAGGACAAGGAGGAAACAATCGTCACCCCCGCCGTTTACGAGCGCATGGGTGGGATGGGCGCATCCAAGAAATGGCGCAAGTCTATCCGCCTCGCCAACAACACGGACAAGCACCTGGGCAACCACCTGGCTGAGTTGGGGGCGGTCAAGGGCGAGAGCGTTGTCGGGCGCCGCGTCGCCATCTACTGGGTCGACGACAAATCTTTTTACCTCGGCGTGGTTGACAGTTTCACCTCTCAGACTGGTGAACACGGCATCAAATACGACGACGGGGAGATTGAGGATCTATTCCTGCCGATGCAGCGCGTCAAGTGGCTCTCGCAGGATGTCGGCCAGGCGGGCTTTGGCCAGCTCAAGGGGGATGCCCCGGCGGCTGCGGAGAAGACGCAGGCGCAGCTCGATCACGAGTCTGTCATGGCAGCCGCAAAGGCCAAAGAGGAGGAGGCGGCGGCGGCGGAGGCGCGGCGGGTCGAAGAGGAAGCGAAGGGTATCCTCAGCCCCGAAGGCCGTAATCGCTTGACCCTGGGCGCTTTCGACGTCTGGGTGAACCGCCCGCTCCAGTGGCGCATGAAGAATTCGGAGCGTCGCAAGTGCTTCGAGGTTCTCCAGATTCTCCGCTCTGTCCCAGACCCGGACGACGACCCCGATGACGAAGATGAACCGCCCCGGCTGCTCATCGAAATCTTNGAGACGCTCCCGACCCCGCGCGAGCTGCCGGACTACTTCGAGATCATCAGNTGCCCGATGGACTGCCGCGGTATCGAACGCGTCCTGAGGAGGCCCGCTGAGCGCTCTTTCGCCTCCCCGTGGCTCTTTGCGGTTGCGATTGAGCTCATGCTGACCAACGCGCAGGTGTACAACGACGAGGATTCGCAGATTTACGAGGAGGCTGGCATGATCCGCAGGGCTTTCGTCAAGGCCATGGAGGAACGGTTCCCGAACCAGCCGTTACCGAGGCCGTTCACGGTCTACGAGAATGTCGACGAGCCCGCGTGGATGCGGCCGTGGGGCTGGACGGTGCCGCGTCCCGAGGATGTCGCGGACGAGCCCGATCCGTTCGGACCTCTCGACTGGGAGCAGGAGGCGAAGGCCGAGGACGAGGAACGCGCCCTGGCCCGTGCCATGAAGGCCGGTGCCGCCATGTACGGAGGTGCGCCCGTGATCATCGCCAAGCCCAGGGGCAGACCCCCCGGCCGCCCGAGGAAGGAGGATCCCGGAGCGTACGCGCGCGACGACACCAACTACGATCCCAGGAGCAGGCACGGTGTCAGCGCCCACCCGCGGGGCAGCAAGCGCAAGCAGCAGACGGACCTCAACCTCGGCCCCGCCGCGAACGCCGCCAAGGATGCACTCGACGAGGCTGCCGAGGCACTCACCCTCGACGAGCTCGTGGAGGCGGCGGAGGCGGCCAAGGCTCCCGAGCTGGCCGGCGCGCGCAGACCGGGATCCACCATGCTCTCCATCCTCCGACAGCACCCAGACATCTTCGTCGAGTCTCTCACCGGGAACGGCGCCGTGTTCACCATCAACGAGCGCCTCGTTGAGTACTCTGAAGACGACGACGAGCCCGCGGGGCCGGCCCGCAAGCCAACCACCCGCGCCAAGCCCAAGAAATCCTACGCCGACCCCGACGACGACGATTTCGACGACCACGACGCCGTGTCCCCGGGCGAACACCACGGCAGCAAGCGTAAGCGCGAGGAGCCTCACTACGACGGGATGTCGCCGCAGCAGACCGATGCGTGCAAGTCCATCCTCAAGAAGGTCAAGGAGATGAAGGATCGCGACGGCCGCCAGGTGGCGGAGCTGTTCATCCTCCTGCCCACGAGGAAGCAGCTCCCGGATTACTACAAGCAGATCGCCCACCCCATCGACTTTGACTCCATCGGCAAGTGCCTCAACAAGCAGGGCGGATACCAGACGGTATGGAAGTTTCTCCTCGCGTGTGAGCTCATGCTGAGCAACGCGCAGGTGTACAACGAGGAGCACAGCGAACTCTGGGAGGACGCGGCTACCCTGCGCAAGGCGTTCATCGCCGAGCTCAACAAGGTGTACCCGGGCCATCCCTTCCCGGAGCCCATGTCCGTGTACGACGAGGAGGAGTGCCAGGAGCCCGAGTGGAACCCTCCCGCGAAGATGTCGGGGGGTATGAAGGTCGTGGTCAAGGCTGGCGGCGGTGGAGCCGAGGGGCTCAAGGTGAAAATGCACAACGCGGGAAAAGGCGACGCGCTCAAGATCACGATGAAGCCCGTCGAGCCCATGCCCGCCTTTGAAGACTGCGGCAAGTGCGCCAACTGCACGACGGGCCGCAAGAGCCGCGCGAACAGGTGCCTGGAGGTACAGATGAAGGAGCAGGTGCACCTCGGGCACGAGGGTGCGAAGATTGCCTCGAAAGGCACGGGCGCGAAGGGCTTGAAGCTCGAGATCTACTGGCCCGGCGACGATTCCTTCTACTCTGGGCTGGTCATGGGCTACGACGCGGTCAAGTTGGAGCACACGATCAAGTACGACGCCGAGGGCGAAGAGGAGCAGATCGCGCTCTGGGGACCGGATGAGGTGGTCAAGGTGAAGGNATCCAGACGATAAGTACGAGTTAACGCATCACATGACGTTGACGTTACGATATAATAAAAATAATCGCTTGATATCTCGTTTCCCCGCTGCCAGCGGCGGCACATACTCAGCTCTTTCGTCGCTTTCCGCCAGCGGCGGCGCGCAAATCCGATATCCTATGCACCGTGTTCTCCTCTCCCTCCTCAGCCGCTCGTTTCGCCCCCGGGTTGAAGAACTGAGCGATGGTTGATTTCTTCGCCTGGGTCCCAGTCGCCGGCTGCGACGCGNTCACGCCGCCAGTGCCGCGAAGCTTGTCGAAGGCGCTCGTCGAGGGACCCTTCGCGGCCGCGGCGTACGTCTTGACAGCCTGTTTNATCTCCACCGGGTTCGTCTTCGCCTGCTGCTGCTGCTTCGCGAACAGGCTGGCGAGGGCACCCGCGGGTTTCTTCTTCACCGGCTCCGATCTGGCAAACATGTTTTTGGCGGGTGCACCCGCGCCGGCGAGCGTCGAGCGGCGCTCCGCCACGCTCCGCTGCGTCGCCTCCACCGGCTCGAAACCCCAGGGAGACGCGTCCGCGTTCTCATCCGCGACGGGCGCCTCNTGCTCCACCGGGGCCACGGACTGGCCGGTATCCGGCGCGACTGCGTACGGAGTGGGCACCCACGACGCCGCCCCCGCGCTGCCCCCGCCGCCAGCCTGCCTCGCGCCCGGCCGCGGCGTCCAATCCTCGCCGAGCTCGCTCCGACTGATCGCCGCCGCCGCCGCCTGGGAGACAGCCTCGGACCTCGCGTCCATCGTCGCCCCGGCGCTGCCCCGTCCGTGTTCGACGGTGTCCATCATCGCGGCGAGGTCGTCGTCCTCCACCCCGGCGTCAAAGTTCAAACCCCGTCCAACCGTCTTGGCCTTCTTCCCGGCGAATAGGTTGGCGAACGCGATCGGCTTGGGCGGGGGTTTCGCCGGGCCCGTCCCCG
>JGI24539J26755_10001139_pt1 | contig 12359 bp, 8 predicted proteins | sample NorSeaMetagenome_2_FD_26755 | JGI IMG/M metagenome (IMG submission 26755) | reverse complement strand
AATTAATATTCAATCTAATTTTATTTATTCAGCAGCTCATGGATTTAAAACTGGAGATATTTTTTATTATGATAATACGGGAACAGCTATCGGTGGTTTAGCTGAAAATACTAAATACTACATTGAAAAAATAGACAACAATCAATTTAAACTTTATTCAAACAAAACTTTAACTACAGTTGTTGATTTAACTTCAGCTCATACAAGTGAGCAAACAGATAATATTTTAACACATTCTAAAGTAGAAAGTGTTGCTGTAATTGATGGCGATACTGATGAAGATCAAGTTTGGGTTATAGTTCAAAGATGGATAAATGGAGCTGTTAGACGTTATGTTGAATATTTTACTCCATTTGATTTTTCAAAAGATATAACTGCGTTTCATTACCTGGATAGTGGATTAAGTTATGTTGGCGATGAAACATCTACATTAAGTGGCTTAAATCATTTAGAGGGAGAAATAGTCGACATCATTGGCGAAGGTTCAACACAAACCTCTAAAACTGTATCAAGTGGAGGCATTAGTTTAACTACTGCAACTGAACAAGCTAAAGTTGGTTTACTTTATTCTTCTGACTTACAAACAATGAGATTAGATGAAGGTTATACAGAAACTACACAAACTAAAACTAAAAGAATTTACGACTTATCAATTAGATTTCAAGATACAGTAGGAGCTAGTGTGGGGCCAAACGCTGCTAATTTAACAGCAATAGATTTTAGAGCTAGTGGATCTGCAATGAATTTACCTATTCCATTATTTACTGGAGATAAAACAATCGAATTTGATACTGGCTATGGCACAGAAGGATTGGTTTATGTTCAACAACCACAAGCATTACCCATGACTATACTGGGTATTTACCCAAGATTGGAGACAGAAAGTGTCTAAAGTTAATATTATTCCATTTGAAAACGAACACGCACATTTTATTTTAGAGCAACCATTAAATTCTAAACTTTTAGAATTAAAACCAGAACATAAAAAATACGCTTATTTTTTAAAAGAAATTGGTATGTCGTTTACGGGTGTCGTTAATAATAAACCCATTGCGGCTGGAGGAGTGTTTCCACTCTGGGATGGTGTTGCTGAAGGGTGGGTGTTAGCAACAAATGAAATAAATAACTATCCAATAACATTTGCAAGAGTTATGAAGCAAAGAACCGATATGATGATTGCAAATAATTTAATTAAAAGATTACAAACAAGCGTTAAAGCTGATTGTGATTTAGCTATTCGATTTGCTAAATGGCTAGGTTTAAAAGAAGAAGGTTTAATGAAAAATTATGGAGCTGATGGTTCAGATTATTATAGATATGCGAGGATTATAAAATGAGTTTTTTTGGAGATTTATTTGCGGGTAAAGCTGCACAAGCAGCAGCAGAACAAAACGCTAAAATAATTGAAAATAATAAAAAGATTAAAGAGCAAGAAGCTAAACAGATTATGTCTGTTCATAATGATTTTAATCTTCCAAAATTTGATAAAACAGTTGAAGAAATACAAGGTGCAACAACTACAAGTTATGCAACAAGTGGTGTTGAATTATCTGGAACAGTTGTTGAAGCTCTCTATGCACAAGAATTAGAATTACAAACAGACAGAGATATTATGACTTTTAATGCAGAGAACGCTAGAGACACAGCAGAGAATGAAGCAATTATGATGCAAGCTGAAGCAGATCTACAAAGATTTAGAGGTAAGGTTGCTAAAAAAGCTAGTTACTATGCAGCGGGTCAAAGTCTATTAAATACGGGGAGTATGTTTATCTAATGGCAATAAAATTATATAAATCACAATTAGAACCAACAGCTAAATCTTCAAATGTAGAAAACAAAGCATTTGTAAGTATGTCTGAAGCAGCTTCTATTGGTAACGCCTGGAAAGGCATGGTTCAATCTGGCGAAAAACTTTACGCAAAACATTTAGATATAAAAACTGATAACGAAGTTTTAGAAAAAACTAAAGAAGTTATGAATGGTTCAGATAAGTTTGAAGGATTGTCTACTACAAAATTAAACGCTTCTAATATGAGTGATCCAGATGCAGCGGGTAAATTATATAATGATAATTGGCAAAATGTTTTTGATAACGTCAATGGTTCTTTATCAGGCAAAATGGCTCAAAGAAAATTTAAAAATTGGATGACTAAACAAAACATTCAAGATGTTAATGCTATTAAAAATTCTTCAACTATTAATATGATTAATGCTCAAAGAGTAAATACATTAGATCATATAGAAACTTTAAAAAAAACTGTAATATTTGGAACACCATTTGAAAGCAAACAAGCTGCTGATGATTTAGAAGTAAAATTAGGATCACAAAAATACGCAGAAATTTTTGGAGAAAAATTACAAACTGTTATTAAACAAACTAATAACGAAATAGCATTCCATGGTTATAAACGAATGCCATACACTCAAAAAGAAGAAGTGTTAGCAGCTGCTTTAAAAGATAAAAGAATTACTAAAGATGATTATTTAAAATTAGAAAAACATTTTAATACAGTTCAAACAACAGATAATAATTTAAACAAAGACAATGTATCTAAAATGAAATCTAATTTAAAAGATAAGGGTATAATATATACAGCAGATGAATTTAATGCAGCAGTAGCAATCGCTACACAAAACCAAGATGAAAAAACTTTACTTATCTTAAAACAAATGGCTACCGATGCGCCAATCATTCAAGATCTAAATACAAAAACTGTTGCACAAATAGAAGAAAAAATAAATTTCTTTACAACCTTTAAAAATAAACAAGGTGGTATGACAGTAAATGAAGCTAACGAATTAAGAATATCACAAGAATATTTAGCATCACTTAATACTTCATTAGATAAAGATTTAATAGGAACTGCGGCTGACAAAGGTTTAATTGCTATATCTGAAATTAATTTTGAAGATGTTTTAAATGGTGGAGATATGTCTGCGTTTGTAGAAGGTGCAACAAATAGAATTGCACAAGCTGAAACTGCATCTGGTTATTACAAAAGAGAAGTTAAATATTTAACTGCAACAGAAGCAAACACTATGAGATCTGTATTAAAAAATGCAGATAGTGCTGAACAAATTATCAGTTTAACATCGGGTATCACAAAAGCGTTTGGTGTTAAATCAGATAAAATTTTTAAACAAATTTCTAAAGACGATAGCGTTTTAGCTCATATGGGTGGTTTAGTTTTGATGAACGATGGAGTACCAGGCGAAAACGTAAAACTATTAGCGGAAGGTTTAATTATTTCTAAAAATGAAACTTTAGCAAAATTATATAAACCAACACCTACAGATATAAAAGACACAAATGTTATGAAGAAATTTAGTAATGCTTTTGTAGAAAACTCGGGTGCTTTAAATAGTACACTTGAAACAGCTACATTAATTTATGCAGCACTACAAAAAAATAATGGCAAAACTGAATTTAACACAAATGATTTTGAAAAAGCATTTATGATGGCAGCTGGTGGTACAACAATCGAAAAATTGGGTTTTGATAAAAAAATGGGTGCATTTGATGAAGATAGTAGAGGTAATTCTGTTCATATTCCACCTTGGTTAGAAAGAGGAAAATTTGAAGATGTTATTGAAATGTTTAAAGATCAGCCAAAATTATTTATGCTAGCATCGTCTAATGATAAATTGCCAATGTTGAATGGAGAAGATTATAATGTTGCTGAAATATTTGCGCAAGATCCACACTTTGTAAGTGTTGGTAATGGTAAGTATAAAATTGCACAAGGAGAACATCCTTCCGTTTCTGGTGCTGAAGAAGAATATTTAATGAATAGTGATGGTGGTATTTTTGTAATTGATATTAATAAAATTAAATCTGAAATAATCACGGGAATTAATTAATGAGTTTTTTCTATGAAGAAGATACCGCTTTACAAGTAAAATCTGACACAAGTTTTACTAAAGGTAAAAGAACTGGTTTAATAGAAAATACGGGTGCTGCCTTTAAAGCCTTCGTTAAATCTGAATTATTTAGTTCTGAAAGAAATAATTTATCAGAAGAATACGGAAACATGGTTAATATACTGCATAAAGCGGGTCATGCAGATATGGTTAATCCATTAGATCAACAATTTAATCCATTCACTATGGAAAATATTGATCCCAATGATCCTCAATTTGCTAAAAATGTAGATGAATTACAAGCAGATTTTTGGAATAAAGTTTCAACATTACAAACTACAGACGAAAATTTAAAATCTTTATTATCTGAAGCGGGATTAGATACCCAAGATAATATGATGGGTACTATTTCTAAAAAAGCTCATAGTGCTTGGAAAGAATATTCTGAAATAAATGAAAGAGCTACAACTGCTGGAAAAATAGGTGGTTTTGGTGGAATGATGGGAGGAGCTTTTACAGATCCTATTATGCAACTTGGTGTAGTAGCATCATTTGGTTATTCAGTTCCATCAACAATAAGTGCAGCAGCTCTAAGAGTTGCTTACATGGAAGCAATTATTGGTGGAGTATCTGAAACTATAATACAATTAAAAGCACAACCATACAGAGCTGAACTTGGTTTCGAAGATGCTGGTTTTGAAACTGGTTTAAAAAATGTTGCAATGGTTACTGGAGCTTCTGCTGTATTGTCTCCAGCATTACTAGGTGTCTTTAAAGCATTTGGTAAAAGTATAGATGCTGGTAAAAAATTATTATCTAAAACATCTGTAGAAGATTTACAAAAAATTAATAAAGAAGTAGGGGAGAAACTAAACTCTAAATATAAAGATAAAACTTTAAATGATATTGAGATCCCAAAAAAAGATAATCCCTTTCCAGATAACGAAGTTGGTAGAATTGAACATAATGAAAAATTAGATGTAGCTGTAAAACAATTTAATAATGGAGAAGCAGTTGATGTACCGCCAGTAAAAAATGAAATTATAAAAGATAATTTACCTCCACCAGCAAAACTTGAATTTAATGATATGACTTCAAGTAATCCAGCTATCAAAAATGCTTATGATGGTTCTAATAGATTAAAGAAATTTACAGAAAATAAATCTCCAATAACTGTAAAAATGCTTGAGGATATATCTAAAGACGATGTTAAATTAATTCTTAGAGCAAATGAATTAGGTTTGTATAAAACACGGCCAGAAGCATTAATAGCTTTAGATAACTTAAAAAGGTTTACTACAAAAGATGGCAAAGTTAATTATAAAGCCGCAGAAGAATTTATTGGTACAAAGTTAAAAGGCAATGAAAGTTTAGATGATTTATTACAATTAGAAAGATCTTCAAGAGTTACAGATGCTCCAGAAAAAGTAAGTCAAGTAGATGCTAAAAATGGTTTTAATAAGAATGAAACTAAATTAGCAGAAGATATTGAAGGTGTTAAGAATTTTGATGTACCGAATGAAGCAGCTTTAAAAAATCAAGCCTCAGACATTGAAAGATCCATGTTTGATGTATCTACTTCTAGCTCCATTAAGAGTGAAGCTGCAACTGGTGCAGCAGCTAAAACATCGCCTACAGAATTATCAGAAGCTACCCAAACTTTATCTAAAGGTTCCCAAAAAACAGAAGCAACTCCAGTATCAGTTTTAGCTAATGCTAATACAGTTCCACCACTATTCCGTGGTTTAGATACAAGTAAGGTAGGGGTTAAAAGTGCCATAACTAATGATGTAATATACCATATATCCGATGATTTCAATGAAATTTACAAAACACTATCTGCTAAAAAAAATGCTGTTTTAAAAGAATTACAACCTATAACCATTAAATATAATGGCGAATTAAAGGCAAGAATAAAAAGTATTAAAGAATTAAATAAAAAATTAAAACATAAAACAAAGCCTAAAAAACCAGAGCATATATCAGATTATTTAGGTACTAGAATAAATGTAAGAACTATTCACGAGGCTCAAATGGTTTTAAATGATTTAAGTAAAGTAGTTAAATTTTTAAGTGTAGATGATTTTTTAAATGATGCGGGTAGAGTAGCAGCAGCGGGTACTGAATATAGAGCAATTCATGCACAAGTATTAACTAAAGATGGTTTTTCTTTTGAATTACAAATTAGATTAAAAGAACTAGAAAATTTAACAGACAAATCTCATGCTGGTTATAAAAAAATTAAATTTCCAGAAAAAGAATATACAGATGCAGAATTTAGAAAAATTGTAAGCGAACAAGCATCAGTAGAAAAAAAATTAAAGGCTAAATATTTTGAAATCAAAGATAAAGAATTTACAAGATTAAAAAGTGACAATCCATTAGATCGGCGAATACCTATTAGTCAAAGGTTTGATGAAGCTACTGGGGAAATTGTAACAATTAATAAAACAGCTAGAGAATTATTTGAACAAGAAGGTAAAAATAATACTATGCTTGAAAGATTAAAGGATTGCGTATGAGTGGTTTTAAACAATGTATTATTAATGGTGTTAAAGAAGGTTTAATAAGTGAAAGCCAAGCACATAAATTAAGAGATAATTTAGAAGAATTACAATCATATTATCAACTTAATAAAGGTTTAGGTAAAACAGAAGCTGAAAAGTTAGCTGCTAAAGAAACTTTAGATTTAGCCAAAATAGAATTTGCAGAACAATTAAGATTTACTTTAATACAAACGCAAAAAATTCAAGAAATAGAAACTTTATTTAAAACTTATAGAAATGTTAATGGCGAAATTGATTTAGCAAATGCCTACAGATCTTTAATGGCTCAAGATAATTTAAACCCAACACCTAATCTTGAAAGAACTGTTGATATTGAAAGAGGTAAAGCTCATCAACTAATGGCTAATCTGTTAGATCAAATGAAATATAAAATGGGTGGCAGACAATCTAAACTTCAAAAAACTAACTTAACATTAATGGTTAGAGAATTAATGGGGGAAAATACTGGAAATATAAATGCCAAACAATTATCTGAAGCCTGGAAAGCAGCAGCAGAACATTTAAGAAAAAGATTTAATAAATTTGGTGGTAAAGTTTTATCAAGAAAAGATTGGGGATTACCACAAATCCATGACAGTTTAGTTGTTAGATCTGCATCTAAAGAAGATTGGACAGATTTTATTTTACCTAAATTAGATGTTGATAAAATGGTTGATGAAAGAACTGGTTTACCTTTTACTGATAAATCTATTAGAGCAGCATTAAGTGAAGTTTACGATAATATTGCAACAGAAGGTATGGCAACTTTTAAACCTGGAACTGGTGCTTATGGTAAATCTTTACATAATAGAAGATTAGATCATAGATTTTTAGCTTTTAAAAATGCTGATAGTTGGATGGAATATCAAACAAGATTTGGTTCTCCAGATCCATTTAAAACTATGATGGAACATATCAACGGAATGTCTAGGGATATTGCAATGCTTAAAGTATTGGGGCCAAATCCAGACGCAACTCATACTTGGGCGATGGGTATGATAAAAAAACAAATGAAGATTGATGCAGCAGCAGAGGCGCAAGGAAAATTTAAAAGAAAAAAATTAAATAAATTTAAAAATGAAGAAGATAGAACTAATGGAATTATAAAAAATGCTGAAAATTTATATGCTTATCACAAAGGTAATTTACACAAACCTATTGATGGCTTTATGGGTAGATCTTTTGCATCATTAAGACAATTATTAACTGCTGCACAATTAGGAGGTGCTTCAGTTATGGCAATTACTGATTTTCATTGGTCAAGAATAACATCTAAATTTAATGGTTTACCCGCTTACAAAGCAAATCAAAATTCTCTTAAATTATTAAAAGAAGGGATGACAGATAAAGTATTATCAAGAACAGCTATCAGACTTGGTTTAATTGCTGAACATTGGAGTACAGTTGCGGGAGTTGCGGCAAGATATTTAAATGAAGTAGATGCTCCGTTCTGGGCTAAAAGAGTTTCTGACTTTGTATTAAGAGGATCTGGATTATCACACATTACACAATCTGGAAGATGGGCGTTTGGTATGTCTGTTATGGGTACACTTGCAGAAGAAAGCGGAAAAGTATTTGGTAAGTTAGATGTTAATTTACAAGCAGCATTAAAAAAATACGGCATTAATGAAGCTGATTGGGATATTATTAGAACTACAAAATTATACGATGCGGGTATAGATGAGCCTACAATGGTTGGAAAGGGTGCAACTTTTTTGAGACCCGATGATATTATGGCTAGAGCTGACTTAGACGATGCTACTAGAGAGTATTTAACTACAAGGTTACTAACTTATATAACTAATGAAACTAACTTTGCAGTTCCTACTTCATCTGCTAAAGGTAAAATTTTTGCAAGTGGTAATACTCAACCAGGCACATTGCCAGGCGAACTTATGAACTCAGTTCTAATGTATAAAAACTTTCCTATAACTTTAGGAATGACGCATTTATCAAGAGGGTTTCAACAAGTAGGTTTAATGGGTAAAGCAAAATATTTAGTGCCAATGATAGTTGGTGGAACAATTATGGGATCTTTAGCTTACGAAATTAAACAAGTTGCAGCTGGTAAAAAACCAACTCCAGCATCCGAAATGGGAATTAAGTATTGGTTAAATGCTATGATTTATGGTGGTGGATTAGGAATTTTTGGAGATTTTTTACTTTCAGATCAAAACAGATATGGTGGATCTTTAAGTAAAACTGTTGCTGGGCCAGTTGTATCATTTTTAGGCGATACTGTTAATTTAACTGTAGGTAATTTAAAACAATTAGCAATGGGGGAAGATACAAATGCGGGTAAAGAACTTGCAGCATTTTTACAAAGATATACTCCTGGAGGATCTCTTTGGTATGCAAGGTTAGTATTTGAAAGACTTATAATAGATACACTTGAAAGACTAATAAACCCAGATTTTAACTCTGATAATAGACGTAATATAAAGAAATTAAAAAAGCGTACTGGACAAGAATATTGGTGGTCTCCAGGCGAAATAAAACCAAATTAAGCATAGACAATAAAGTCTTTTTTAAATAAAGAGAAACATAGTGTAGGATTTTAATGCCTACAAAATCACTTTCTCACAACCCAAAGTAAAAATTATGACGATTAGCACGACAACTATTTTAAATTCCTATAGTGGAAATGGATCAACTACAGCGTTTGCGTACACGTTTCCAATTAATACGACATCTGAAATAACAGTAATTGAGAGATCTGCTACTGGTGTAGAAACAGTTAAATCCGAAGGTTCTGGATCTGCAAATTATGGTATAGCTGATAATGGAGCTAGTGGTGGAACTGTTACTATGGTCACGGCACCAGCTGCGGGTACCACTTTACTTATTCGTAGAAATACAGAATTAACTCAAGAAACAGATTATGTAGCTAACGATCCTTTTCCAGCTGAAACTCACGAAGATGCTTTAGATAAACTTCAAATGCAAAACCAAGAGCTTGAAGAAGAATTAAATAGATCTATTAAAATTTCAAGAACTAATACAATGACGAGTACAGAGTTTACTACGTCTGCCTCTGATAGAGCTTCTAAAGTTTTAGCATTTGATAGTTCTGGAGAATTATCTGTAACTCAAGAATTAGGTACTTTTAAAGGTAATTCTGCAACTACTACTACAGCTGCTTTCGTACAAAGAGATATTGTCAAAGCAACTACAACAGCTCAATTAAATAATATTTATATTTGTGTAGCAGATAGTGCTATTGGCGATGTTTTAACAGATACCGATCATTTTGCATTATTAGTAGATGCTGTTTCGGCTGCAACATCTGCAACGACAGCTACGACTAAAGCGAGTGAAGCTGCAACATCTGCATCGACAGCTACAACTAAAGCCAACACCGCAACCACTAAAGCATCTGAAGCCGCTACGTCTGCGTCTAATGCCTCAACATCTGAAACCAATGCTGCTGCAAGTTTTGATAGTTTTGACGATAGATATTTAGGAGCAAAAGGTTCAGCTCCATCAACAGACAATGATGGTAATGCTTTATTAACTGGTGCGTTATATTTTAATTCTAGTTCTTCACAATTATTTAACTGGACAGCAGCCGATGCTTGGGAAGCAATAAAACCAACTTCATCTGAACAAACAAATATTAATGCTTTAGCTGCAAGTGCAGTAGTCGCTGATATGGCTTTACTAGGAACATCAGCAGTAATTGAAGATATGGCATTACTTGCAAACACAGATGTTATAGCTGACATGGCTCTACTTGGAACAAGTGATGTAGTAGCTGATCTTAATAAACTTGCTACAACAGCGATAGTTGAAGATTTAAATATTTTAGCAACAACAGATATAGTTAGTGATCTTAACGCATTAGCAACGACAGATTTTGTTGCTGACTTAACTGCTATTGAAGCCATCAAAGCCAATGTAACAACTGTAGCTGATAACGTAGCTGGTGTAACTAGCTTTGCAGAAAAATATAGAGTTGGTTCTAGTGATCCATCATCATCACTTAATGAAGGAGATTTATTTTATAACTCAACTTCTAATGTTTTAAAATTTTATGATGGAAGTAACTGGGTAGTTGTATCAGCTGTAACTAGTGCAACGATTACTGGACAAACTGCTGAAACATCTATTGCTGATAATGATCTAATTTTAATAAGTGATACTTCAGCTAGTGGTGCTTTAAGAAAGATGACAAAGGCTAACTTTGTTACTGGTCTTGGAAGTGCATCAAGCATAGCTGATACAGATAGCGATACTCAAATTCAAGTAGAAGAAAGTTCAGACGAAGATAAATTAAGATTTGATACTGGCGGAACTGAAAGAGCTGTCATGGATAGTAACGGAATTGCTTTAACAACAAATGGTGGATCATTTATCCATCACAATACAATCGCTAATGATACGACATTGGCAAATCAAAATATGCTGCTAGTTGGAAATGTTGCCATAACTGGAACTCTAACTATCGGCTCTAACTCAACAGTAGTGGTAATATAATGGCTGGAATTATAGAAGTAAAAGATCAAGGTAAATTAAGAATATATGATGCGGATAACTCTAACTATATTGATATAGTTGTACCAAGCACAGTATCATCAAACAGAACAATAACTTTACCAGATGCTAGTTTTACAGTACCTCAAGCAGATACTAATACAGTTTATACGCATCCTAATCACTCTGGCGAAGTTACCTCTACAGCAGATGGTGCAACTGTTATCGCAGACAATATTGTTGATGAAGCAAATTTAAAAGTTTCTAACTCTCCAACTAACGGATATTTTTTATCAGCTCAATCTGGAGATACTGGTGGTCTAACATGGGCAAGTGCTGGTGGTAATATGAAACCAGCTTTTTTTGCTTTTTTAAGTGGAGATCAAAATACAAGTAATGCTGGTAATGTTAAGGTTGCTTGTAATACAGAAGTTATTGATACTGATAGCAAATATGACAATAGTTCAAATTATCGTTTTACACCTACTGTTGCAGGAAATTATATGGTTTTTATGAATTTATATATAGCTAGTGGTAGTGGTGCTTTACAACATGGAACAATTAAATTATATAAAAATGGTTCTGAATTATCTTTCTCAAGAACCTCTCATAGAAGTAATCATGGTGAAGCTGTTGCATTATCATGGTCAGGAATAGTTCCTTTAGATTCTGATGATTATATAGAAATGTATGGACAAGGCGAAGGTGGTGGTCAAGCAAGTTATTTTAAAGGTGGATCAGCACAACAAGCTTCATCTTTTGGAGCATTTAAAATTATAGAATAAGGAAATTATGGCAAACTTAAAAACTAAAACAGAATTATATTTAAAAGCAAACTCTAAAACATGGGAATCTGAAAAAAATAATATTATTATACAAAATGATAGTGATGGAAAAGGAGACTATATTCACACTTGGAACGTATCAGGTTTAACAAAACCTAATGCAGAAAAATTAGCAAGTTATGAAACTGCTGGTAATACAGCAGAGGCTTTACAAACAGTTTTAAATAATAGAGCAAATCACTATCCATCTATTGTAGATCAATTAGACGACATCTACCACAATGGAATAGATGCTTGGAAAGCTACAATTAAAACAACAAAAGACAAATATCCAAAAGGTTAAATTATGAGTGAAATAAAAGTAGATACAGTAGCAGAAAAAACTTCAGCCAATGGAGTTACTGTTGACGGATTAAATATTAAAGATAGCAAACTAGTTACTGCTAACTCCGTAGTAGAAACTAATCTTACTGATAACATTGTGACTTTAGCAAAAATGGCCAGTGGTACAGATGGTAATATTATTTCTTATGATGCTTCTGGTAATCCAGTTGCGATTGCTACTGGTAATGACGGACAAGTTTTAACTTCTACTGGTGCTGGATCGCCACCAGCTTTTGAAGCTTTACCAGTTGGTGGAATTACTGGTGCTGATGAATGGAGAATGACCGCACATTTTTCTGGTGATGCTGCA
>JGI24539J26755_10001138_pt1 | contig 12364 bp, 8 predicted proteins | sample NorSeaMetagenome_2_FD_26755 | JGI IMG/M metagenome (IMG submission 26755) | reverse complement strand
GGCGCGCGGCGTTAGCCAGCGCAGCCTCGGCGTCCGCCGCCACCCGGGAGGGCGGCTTGCGTTCAACCGCGCCGGCGTTGGATGCTCATGTGGGAGTGACGACACGATCGATCTTCAGCCCCGCGAAATAAAAACTTGAGACCGAAAGCGCGTTTCACTTCGAGGGGGTCACGGGTCGATGACGACGATATGGCGCCCCGACCTCGCACGGCTGCGTGCCGAGGCCGAGGCCGAGGCCGCTGCAGAGGCTGAGGCCGAGGCCATTATCGCTGCCGAGGCCAAGGCCGAGGCTGAGGCTGAGGCCGAGTTGCTGGGTGATGTGGTTGCGGCAGAGCAGGGCGTGAAGCGGAAGAGAGCCCCTCCAACAAAGGGGCCGTGCGAGCACGGGGTGAAGCACCGCTCGAAGTGCAAGGTGTGCGGTGCTTGTCCGCACGGTCGTAAGCGCTCTAAGTGCAAGGAGTGCGGTGGGGCATCAATCTGCGAGCACGGTCGTCAACGCTCTCAGTGCAAGGAGTGCGGTGGGTCATCAATCTGCGAGCACGGTCGTCAGCGCTCTGAGTGTAAGGAGTGCGGTGGGGGATCAATCTGCGAGCACGGTCGTCGGCGCACTACATGCAAGGAGTGCGGTGGGGGTGCAATCTGCGAGCACGGTCGTGAGCGCTATAAGTGCAAGGAGTGCGGTGGGGGTGCAATCTGCGAGCACGGTCGTCGGCGCTCTCAGTGCAAGGAGTGCGGTGGGTCACAAATCTGCGAGCACGGTCGTCGGCGCTCTCAGTGCAAGGAGTGCGGTGGGTCATCAATCTGCGAGCACGGTCGTCAGCGCAATCAGTGCAAGGAGTGCGGTGGGAAGGGAATATGCGAGCACGGTCGTCAGCGCCATACATGCAAAGAGTGTCGTGCTGTGAAGGCCGAGGCCGAGTTGCTGGATGATGTGGATGCGGCAGAGCAGGTCACGAAGCGGAACAAAGCTTCTCCCACGAAGGGGCCATGCGAGCACGGGGTGAAGTGGCGCTCGCGGTGCAAGGTGTGCAGCGCTTGTCCGCACGGTCGTGATCGCTATTACTGCAAGGAGTGCGGTGGGTCAGGAATATGCGAGCACGGTCGTATACGCTATTCATGCAAGGAGTGCGGTGGTGCAGGAATCTGCGAGCACGGTCGTCAGCGCTCTCAGTGCAAGGAGTGCGGTGGGGCGTCAATCTGCGAGCACGGTCGTGAGCGCAGAAGATGCAAGGAGTGCGGTGGGTCACGACGGGGTCAACGCACCGCGGATGTCTCACGCGGTCCCCCCTCTCAAGACACTGAAAAACACGCGCGTCAGGATACAGACGTCGACGAACCGAGCGAAGCTTCGGAGAACGAGGAACCGGACGATCCGTCGGAGGTTGACGCCGCCGAGGCTGCGCACGCGACCACGCGACTGATCCAATCCGGCTTACCGGGTCTGGCGCGATACCAAGACGCGGTTTCGTCCATCGAGCTCCGAAACAGACGCGCCGTGATTGTCAAACAGACACGCGCGCTCAAGAGGAGGCTCGTCGGCGATGTCGACCCAACAGCCCAGGCGGACGAGGACGAACGGGACGATGACGAACGGGAGACGGAAGATGAGGGTGAACAGCGGCGATGCGTGATTATGTAAAATAAATTCCTCCCGTGGACGATCAGCTCACACCGCACTTGGTTAAAATGCGTGGCATCTCGTCCGGTATGTCCGTGTGCTGCGAGCACACGTCCGACACGTCCACGTTCTCAACCCCGGGGTGAGAAACCACGCACCACGCCGCCAGACCCTTCGCCGCGCCCACCACGTTCGTCGGGTTGAACACGCTGCTCAGCACCTGCGTGTTGGCCCGGTACAGAAACGCAAGGAGCCAATCGTTTGAAGCCGCGACTCCGCTGTGAACAAAACACGCCGTCATTCAAATTACCCATACGCAAATAAAAATAAACGTACCTGACGTGAGCGTTGACAACCCGCCCGCACGACACGGCTCTGATCGGAGCCCAGGTATCGTGGCCGCAATCGAGCGTCGCGCCGACGAGTACTACGCCGTCGATCAGCCCGCGGCCGGCTCCACCCTCCGCAGCCTCCAACACCGCGCAGCACCGGCGAATCGCAACGCATCCTGTACACAAAACCGAGAACATCAGTCATACTAATTGCCTTATATACGGTGATGAAAAGAAACGTACCGATGCTGTATCCGATCAACGTCACCGGGCGCGTACCCTGCCGACGGTCCAGCAGCGCCCGCGCGAGGGCATCCCCCGCGTCATCCGCGCGTGCCTCGGCGAGTGCCCACGGCGAATCGATGAACTGCGAGGACTTTAGGAGCAAAGCGGGCCAGGTCACCGCGGCGGCTATGCCCGCGAGGGAGGTGTACCCTATACCGTGTCCCACCGCGTATCCGACCGCCGCATCCTGCGCGAACGACGTCATGGCGAGTCCCAGTTCGATCAGTAAGGCGTGCTCCCACCCGACGACGTGTTGCTCGCCGTTGGGTAGGGGCCACGACTCGGCCAGTTTGGCGGCGGCGGCGGCGGATGATTTTGATGATTTCTTTTCCTCCTGAAGCTTCCCCGGGCCGGCGCCGTTTGAGTCGGTGGAGGCATCCGCGGCGTCGTCCTTCTTCCGTCCTTCTGTAGGTGTGTGTGCGCTGCCGACGAAAGGAACGATGGAGGCGACGGAGGCGACGCCGTGACCGATGGACCGGAGCGCGTCTATACCAGCGCGGTGCCACTTGTGCTGGACGCTCGGAGACGACGGCGGCGACTGGGAGGCTGACTTTGAAGCCTTTGTATCCTCCTTTGGGGCTTCGGTATCGTCGTCGGTATCGTCGTTGTCGTCGTCATCTTCGTCATCTTCGTCATCTTCGTCATCGTCATCCACGTCGTCTTTCACGTCATCTTCCGCGTCATCTTTCACTTCGCCCGTGGGTGCCGCCGGCGCCTGGCTCGCGCCCACCATCGCCTCCGCCAGCTTAGCCTTCCGTTTCAACTCAGCCTTCCGCCTGAACAGTTTCAGCTTGGGTAAGCCGCGACGCTTGGCGATCTTCTCCACGTCGTCGCCGGCGGCGAGGTTACGACGGAGCCACAGCTCGGCCACCACCGTTCCGTCGCCCGATCCTGACATTTCGTCGGAGATTTCCGAGAGTTTCTCACCCGACCGTGTGCGGTCTTTACCGGCGAGGACGGCGCGAACTTGCGACAGCGACAGCGCGGTCGTATCGTTCGAATCGTCACCGCCGCCGCGGACTCTGCGAACGATCGGCGCGTGTTGACGCGATGTCTCCGTGTCTGTGCCGTCTGAAGGGTCATCGGGTGAGGAGTCGGGTGCGTCGACTCGAGTGGCCAGCGCGGTGAGCACCGACCCCTCCGCCACCCCGGCTCTGTCCGCCACGCCGCCCGGGTCAATCCACGACACGAACACCTCCCGGGTATCGACGTCCCGCTTGAGCCACATGCCGAGGCCCGCCACGAGCGAACCCTTCACGTCGTCGTCGTCGTCGAGGTGACCATTCACGTCGGACCTCTTCGGCAGCTTGAGCATGACCGAATACACGCCATCCGTCGCGCCCCAGGTTCGAAACAGATCCGCGGGGTCCCTCAGGAACCCCGGGACGAACAGGTAGACGCTCATGCCCGCGCCGGTTCCCCGCACGGGTAAAAACGCAAACTGGGACAAACCCGAGGTGCGATTCAGCATCCTCCACCCGGTTAAACCGGCGCCGACTCCACCGAATATCATGGATATCCCGCCGGCGCCGCCGAAGTACGCCAATAAAGTGCCCATCGAGAGCGCCGCCGTGCCCAGTATCCCACCCGCGGCGCCCATGGACGCGAGCGACGCCACCACCGCGGGTGCGGCGAGTCCCCCCGTGACGAACAAAACGCCGCCGCCCACCGCAGCCGCCGCCGTCACCGACAACGCTCGAGACGCGGACATGTTCCGAAAAGTTCCGGAGATCCATCCCACCACGGATCCCTCCTCGTGTGGGGCGCTCGTCTGCGGTTTGTGCGCGGTTTGTGTGGATGGGGACATGGACGGGGACGATGCGTCGGCATCCAGGTCGGCACCCGGGTCGGCACCCGGGTCGGCACCCCGTTGGCTCCGGAGGATGGACTTGAGGTGCAACGCGAGGGAATCTTCCAGCGCCGCGATCCGGCTCCAACGCACACCCGCCGACGACGCCAAACGTCTCAACGCGGCGGCGCACCTGGCGTCGTACCTCTTGGCGGCCACCGCGGCGGTCATCAACGCGCCGATGACGTCCGTCCACCGCTCACGCAGCCGCCCAGCCTCGGAGTTTGTATCCGTATACCGCGTACTCGTATCAGACGCATCATTCGTCGGCTGAATCTCTGAGTCTGGCTCGTCGTCCCCGGGGAGCGCGTCCGCGACGGCGAGTGACCCGACGAACGTGCTCGACGCGTTGCTCGTTCGTTGATTCTGTGCCTCCACCGATGCCGGCGGTGGGTGCGATAGGGGTGTCACCGCGAGGAGCGAATCCTCGTCCAGGCCGAGCGCGTCGGTGATGAACCATCGCAGCAGATCCGACGTGAACGCGTTAACTTCGTCGTCGTCATGGGCGTCCAGCCCCGGGGTGACGCACGCCAGCGCGCCCGCGACAGCCTTCCGTTCGCGGTGCGCGAGTGTCGTCTTGAGATCCCACTCGCCCTCGATGACCCGTCGCAGGCGATCCCGCGATTCCTCCAGCCGTTCCTTCGCCCGTCTCGCCGCGCGAGATCCAAGCGGGTGCACCGAGGAGGTTGACGCGTCGAGGTGGACGCCGGGTTGGTCGTCGAGCGAGTTACGCTCGGCGACCACCATCGCGTCGGTCATGGCATCCGCGAGCACCGCCGCCTGCGCGGCCTCGTCGTCCATCGACCCTAACGGCGCGTCCACACCCGACATGGCGCCCCGCCCTCTGATGAGGCTTCCACGACGGGGCGCTAACAAACATCGCGTGTTGAACTTTCCCAGATTAATGAGATCCCTCGTACTCAGTAGCAGGGGCGCCGGGCGGGTAGACTCCCGCGGGTTGTTGCCCACCATGGCGGCGATGCCCTACCCCGACAAGTTTCACGCCGCCGTCAGGGCCGCCAAGGTNTCCGCGCACAACGCACGCTTCAGCGACGAGACCAAGCTGCTGCTGTACGCGCTCGACTCCCAGGCTCGCNACGGCGNCTGCCCCGTCCAATCGAAGTGGCAGATGTCCGCCGAGGACCGCGCCAAGTACGAGACGTGGCAGAACCTCGGTAAGATGGACGCATTCGAGGCCATGCGTCTGTACGTCAAGCTGCTGGACGAGGAGGTGCCGGGGTGGTGGAGGCAGCCGCGACGCGAGGACGAAGACGCGCGCGACGAAGACGGCTTTCGCACCCCATCCAAGAATGATGGCGAAGAACGGGAGGGAAGGACGCCCGAAGGACGCGCGAGCACCCCGAACACCCCGGCGCCGCGGACCGCGGAGAGGGACGACCGCACGGATGAACACATACCGCGCAGGGCCGCAGACAGGCGGCAGCGCGGCAGCGGCGGGGTTGTCCTCAGCGACCTACCCGCCGGCTTAAAGGACCTCGCGCCCGGTCGATGGGCGCGACCTAACCTAAACCCCGGGGGGGCTTCGACTGACGCCACATTGAAGCATGAACCCCCCGCCGCGAGGCACCAGCACGGCGCCGTCGTCGCCGGGTCCAAGATGTACGTCGTGGGCGGCGCCAGGCAGGGCGGACGGACGAGCGGTGACGCGCACGAGCTAGACCTTGCCACGCTGAGGTGGCGCACCCTGGACCCTCCGCATTCTCCGGTCAAACCCGACGCGTCACCGCCCGACGTGAAGTCATCTTCCACGCGGACGCAGGTCGGGTGGCTCGGGCGCGTGCTCGGCCTGGACGACGACGAGTTCGCATCCCCGGGGGAACACGAGCATTCACATTCCTCATCGGTAACCCGAAGCGGCGCGTTGCCCCCGTGCGCGGGGCACCGGCTGTTCACGTACCACGGCGCCGTGTACCTGGTGGGCGGGACGTTCAAAGACGGAGTTCAGCGTACTCGCGACTCGAACGACGCACAGTCGCACATGCATTTGTTGCGCATGAACACAGACGGTGAGTTTATTTACATTTACGTATGGGAGATTAGACTGACGTGATCCGTTTTGTGCACAGGCGCGGGTGCATCTTGGGAGAGCGTGAAGACAAGAGGGCACGCGCCCACCGCCAGACGGTGCGCCAGTGCCACGGTGGTCGGATTGGACACGTTGTTAGTGTACGGCGGTGAGTGTGTCAAAGAACGGAGACCGCTGGGTGACTCACACGCTTTGGACCTGCGGACGATGACGTGGAGGGTCGTGTCGCACTCAGACGAGGGGGACGGATCGATCGAGTCACGTCACGTTCCAGTTCCAACCCCGCGGTCGGAGCACGTCGCGTGCGCGTTCGGGGATGACGGCGTGCTCGTGTTTGGCGGCGCCGGCGCGTCTCACCGGTGCCTCGGCGACGTTTGGCTCCTGACCGTGTCGAGTGGGAGGTGGCGGGACCTCACGAGCGTCATCCGGGGTCCACCGCCGGACCCACGCGCGGGGCACGCCGGCGTCGTCATCATGGACAGGTACTGGTGCATCGTGGGCGGGGGTAACGGGCGAAGCGGCGTGGATGACTCGCCGTGCGCGGTGCTCGACTTGGACACGATGGAGTGGTGTTCGGGTTCGGGTGGTGAAAATAAAAAAGGTGACGATGAAAAGCGGACACCCGCGTTGCCGTCGCCGGCGGTCGTTGGCGAGGGTATGAGTCTGTGCGCGGTGGAGACGTGGGACGGGGACGGGGTGTTGATCGCGTTCGGGGGGTACGATGGGAAGTGTCGTGAACACGCGCAGGCGTTTAGGTTCCCGAGGACGTTCCCGGATGGAAAGTTGAAACCAAAGGAGTTTCACTCGGCGAGAAAGGAGATGAANGAGATCTCCAACGAGTCACCGGGGGTGGCCGCCGCGNTGGCGCGGGGGCTGGGCGCGATGTTCTCCCCGATGAAGATCGAGAACAACTCTGCGACGGCGGCTTCATCCCAACTCCGGGTGGACGCGCTCACCGCCGATAACCTCCGGCTCAGACGAGAAAACGCGCAGATCCGGGAAGACGCCCGCCGGGTCATGACGGTTCAACGGACGATGGAGAGCTCGTTGGAACAGACGCGGATGCGGTGCGAGCAACTGGAGAAGGACCTACGCGAGTCACGCGTTGAGGCTGCGCGGGGTGGGGAGAGGGTGAAGGAGCTCGAGTTGGCCGCCGAGGGGCTCCGGGCGCGAATCAAAAAGTTGGAAAACGGCGACGAGAGCGACACGGAGGATTCGCCAGCGCCAAACAAGCGCGGGAATTGGTTCATGAACCTCCTCGCCGACACCCCCGAGAACACGCCGTGATATCTACATACTGTAGTCTACAAAATAATCGATATCGACAACTAAGTACAACTAAATACGCCTACGCAGCCATGATTGCCTCGATGTCCTCCACAGTTTTGGCCACCGTCGTGAGGTTCTCGGCTCCATCCTCCGTGATGGCGATGTTATCCTCGATCCTCACCCCGCCCACTTCCTTGAACCGTTCGATCTCGTCCCTCACCAGAAAGTCTTTCAAGTACGAGTCCTCGTACGCCGGTTGGAGTAGGCCGTCCACGAAGTAAATGCCCGGCTCGCACGTCACCACGTGTCCTGGCCGGAGCGTGTCCGGCACCGGCCCACCCGGACCCACGTCGTGCACCTGCAGACCGAGCAGGTGACCCAACGAGTGCGGCAGGAACAGTGAGGACACTCCCGCCATCACCGCATCCTGCGCGTTACCCTTGACGAGCCCGAGATCGATCAGGTTCTGGACCGTGTTCATCTTAGCCCTGGCGCCGACCATCTGCCAGTTGGCGCCAGCCTTCATCTCCGCGATGGCGCGCACCTGCACGTCCAGCACAGCCTCGTAGATGGCTTTCCGTCTCGCTTCGAACTTACCCCCCGCGGGGAAGGTTCGGGTGATGTCGGCGGTGTATCCCCGCCACTCGGCGCCCGCGTCGACGAGCACCAAGTCGTCGGGCGACTTGACTTTTTTATCGTTTTGTTCGTAGTGCAGCGTGGCGGCGTTCACCCCGGCGCCCACGATGCTCGGGTAGCCCAGGTGCCGGCACCCCGACCGCATGGTCTCACCCGCGAACACCGCCTCCAGTTCGTACTCGTGGACGTCCTGCCCGGTCCTGAACGATGCCGCGGAGTGCCGCCACATGGCGACGTGAGCCTCCCCGGAGACGGCGTTTGCGAATCGCAGGCAATCGATCTCTTTTGAAGTCTTGAGCGCCCGGGCCTTGGCCATCACCTTCTTCAGCGCGGTGGATTCCGGCCGTAACCCGCAGAACATGCCGTCGGTGTCGTCTGGAAGCGCGTTTTGTTCGTGGGATGGCACGAAGATCGTCTGTTGCTCCTGAGCCTCCACCGCGTCGAGGGCTTTGTCGAATTCGTCGTCGTAGTAGACGATGTCCGCGCCGGTGACGCGTCGAATCTCGTCCCGATCCGCCTGCTTGCCGCACCAGACGTCCATGTCCGGGTCCTGCCTCGGCGCGATGAGCACGAAGGGCGCGTCGGTGCCGGTGCCGAACAGCGCGTGGTACCCCGGCTCCTCCACGCCGGTGAGGTACAGGAAGTCTGGCTCTTGGCGAAATCGCGCGTTGCCCTCCACGCCGTTCCGGGTCTGCGCCTTGCCCGCGGGCACGTACACGAGCTTACCTTCGGGCAGCTGCGACAGCACCGCGTCCCTGTGCATCGCGTGGTCCAGCGGGCCGGGCTTGGGCATGTCGGCCGCTCGTTTGGAGGACGCGGGCGGTGACTCACTCGTCGCGGCTGCGCGAGGGGTCATCATCTTTATTCGTCGGTGTCCGAGCGAACCAGCGGCGGCGTGTGGAGAGATGGGCGAGGACACGAGCTGGCCAACTCGGGGCGACGCGACGCGAATGAACGACGCGCGGGTCATCGCGCCGAGGGCGCGACGCAGGCTCACGGCGGACATCGTGTCCGTGAAGCCGGTGGTGGGAGGGTGGGGCGGATAGCCGGTGTGACGTCACACGTCAAACTTTTCCGAAGCCCACCGCTGGGCCAGCGGTGCTGACCACGTTTCTTCGAAAATGCGGGCAACGAACTCGACGCGCTCTCACTTCGAGCCGCACTTCACGCGGACGCAGACGCGGTTCGCGATGCGACGAGACACCTCGTGGACGAGTATCGAGCCACCCGCCGTCGATATCGCGACGAGCGCGGTGGTGGTGGACGTGGAGCGCGACGGCGCGGTGGACGGCACCGCTGGGCATCCCATGAACTCGCCACAAAACGTTACCCAAACAGCGAAGGTGGATGCCGACCCGAGGACGTCCTCTCGACGCCCCGCGGGTCGGCTGTGGGAGACCGCGCTGCACCCCGAGTCCATCCGCACGCGTCTCGACTACTTCAACAATTCCTCAAAGGGCCTCCCACGGTACTACGACTACCGCTCGTGGACCCAGACGACCTTCATGTTCGTGGACAGGGCACCGGGCAACTACGCGTGGGCTTGGGCCCTCTGCGTCGTCGTGGCCACGGCGTGGGTGTGCGCGCGTAAGCGGTGGGACGCACTGCGCGGCGACTTCTACCAGCTCGAGGAGTTCGAGCGGATGTACACGCTCATATTCACCACCCTGGGGTTCATGCTCGTCTTCCGCATGTCACGGGCGGCGGTGAGGTTCTGGGACTGCCGAGCCGCGTGGGGCGCCATCATCTTCAAATCCTACTCGCTATGCGACAACGCCATCGTCGCCATCGGACCAATCGCGCCGTCGCAGGCGGAGGAACTCGTCCGATGGTGCGTCGCGTTTGGGGTCGGGGTCAAGTGCGTGTTGAGGCGGGAGAAGTTTCCGGTCGAACAGGTCAGTGGGTTCCTAGGCGCGGACGAGGTGGAAACCATGGAGCGCGAAGCTAAGCACTACGCGCTGTATTGCGCCCGGAAGATGCGACGAGCCGCCACCGCCGCTTTGATGGCCGTCGAGGGCGAGGATAGGCTGGTGGATATGATCACTAAGCAGGCGAGTGGTGACACACAGGCGTCACGCGAGTCCATCCGCGCGATGCGCACGTGGAAGAGCGACGCCAGGGAGGTGTCGTGCGAGATTCAATACCCACAGGCGCATCACCCGGTGCGAAAGATGGAGCCGCACATGGCGTCTACGCTGATGCAGACGATGGAGAAGGACATCGCGGCGTTGATCGACCACTGCGGTACCATGGAACGCATCAAGGCTACCCGGCTGCCCATCGCGTACGTGTCCCACCTGCGGACGTTCCTCATGGGGTACATCCTATCGCTCCCTTTTGTGTACGAGGGGTACTGGGGCTGGGGGACCATACCGGCTGTGGCGGCTGTGGCGTTTGCGTTGTTGGGGATCGAGGGTGCGGCGACGGAGTGCGAGAACCCGTTCAGCCCCAAGCGCACGAACCACCTCGGCATGGACGGGTTCTGCGAGGCGACGCAGCGGGAGATCATGGAGCTGCTGAGTTGGTGGAGGCTGGAGGAACAGTAATAGCGTTTCGATCTTTTTACATCGTAATAGAGAGTCTTATCTTCACTTGCCNCCGAACCCGCCGTAGATGACGCGCACCGTGGAGCTATCGACGTTGAAGGCGTCGTTACCGCTCGCGTCCTTTCCGCACTTCAAGTCGAAGGCGATGACGCCGCAGTTGACGATCTTCTTGCGCTGCGCCACGTGCTCTTGGTCGCTCGGGATGAAGTTTTTGAAAAATTCCTTGAACCAGAGCGAGTGACCGCCGACGACGACGGTGGACGCATCCTGGGCCGCGGACCAGTGCGCGAACTCCATCATGGACGCGTGCCCGTTGCGCATCAGCGGCTTGTTGCCGGCGTTGAAGTGTCCGTTCTCGGCGACGACGCTGCCGCTGTCGGTGACCCGCCTGCGCTCAAGCAGGTCCCGGACCGGACCTGCGGGGACGGAGTCGAGATCCTTGATTTGCTCCTCGAGGCCGCGGAGGGGCACGGGCTCGCCCGGCCCGGCCAGCGCGCACGTGTCCACGTTCCGCGCCATCTCCTGGAGCGACGACAGCACGTAGATCTTCTCGCCGGTGACGGCGACGCGGTCCCAGAACGCGATNCCCATCGTCTGCGCGGCTCTGCGNAGGTTACTGGTGACCAGGATGGATGTGCCTTTGGTACCGGCGAGCGCGTCGGCGTCCTTGCCGACTGGGCCGTCCTCCTTGGAGGTGAGGAAGTATCGAAGGCTCGTGGCCTGCATGTTCCCGAGGTCGGACAACGGCGCGTCGAAGAAGAAGGACCCGCGCGAGAGCAGGCCGACGACCTCGGTGAGTACCCCTTCGAACAAACGGAACGGGAATCGGTAGCCGAATCCTCGGTTGAACACCTGGTTCCAGGTGCTCTCGCCGTGCCTGACGAAGATGATGCGTTTGGTGACGACGTCGCCGACGGGCACACCGTTCCCGCGCGCCTTGGGCCAGCCCTTCTTCTCGCGGCTCAGCGCCATGTGCGCGATACCGCGGGCGTACAGCCTGGACTTGAAAAGTATCCGACGGGCGAGGGGAGATGCGACCGCCGCCACGGTGAGGGCGACGTACGCGGCCATGACGGTGAAGATGTAAGCCAGTACCGTGGGCCAGTCGATCGCGGCGGCGACCGTCGCGACGACGTCCATGTTACAAGTGTGAGACCGGAGTGAGACCGCGCGACGGTAACAATGAATTCCACAATTAATTCGTTCGGCCTGTCCAAGAAGAGCACGTTTGTGCCCCACGGCTCAGCCAATTTTGAGAGGCAATTTGGTGACAAACCTCTATGCAGCAAACAGAGCTGATTGGTTGTGCTTATAAGGGTTAGTTTTGCATTTGACCGGATTTCCCTTCCTGTGACCTGTTAACCACACACGAACGTTTTCTGTGGCTCAGACGGCACCCGCCAGCTCGTTCGACACCGCGCCAGATCCGGACGGCGCGGGCATCATGGGACTGATGAACCCCACGTCGTGGTGGCCGCGCGTCCGTGGATCCACACCCGGTACAGCGACACCGTCCGCACGTCGCGAATCCTCCGTCGGCACCCGGGGTTGGGCGGCGTGGCTTCGTCGCGCCGTCGCGCGTGTCCTCCGGAGCGGCGGTCCAGTCCCGAAGCACGTCGCGGTCATAATGGACGGTAACCGTCGGTTCGCCGAGCTCCGGGGTTTAGGGAAGGAGAAAGGGCACGAGTTCGGCGCCGAGAAGCTGCTGGAGGTGCTGCAGTGGTCCCTCGCGCTGGGCGTGGAGTGCCTCAGCGTGTACGCCTTCAGCACCGACAACTTCAA
>JGI24539J26755_10001136_pt1 | contig 12368 bp, 9 predicted proteins | sample NorSeaMetagenome_2_FD_26755 | JGI IMG/M metagenome (IMG submission 26755) | reverse complement strand
AGTGTTGCTCATAAACCAGCTGTTCGAGATTTGTATTTTCCATTAAGCCTTAGGCTCTCTTCAGCGTATTATTTTAATTTAAACTCATCTCAAAATGCACAAGTTTTAAATGCTTCGTCAACAATTCCTGGGTTTTTAAAAAATGATGGTTTAAAATTCTCAGCAGGAAAGCAATGGGGAAGTGATTTTTATGTCCCTAATTATTTAATAGAACCACGAGGCGTATTAAACCAAGGGTTTAAAAATGGCGAAAAGTTGAGTGTCGAATATATTACGCCTCTGCTTTATCCTGATTGGAAAGTTGGACGACTACTTTATTTACAAAGAGTTTATGTAAATATGTTTTATGATTTTATGCAAATTAATGACGGCCAAATAAATCGAACACTAAGTTCACAAGGTGGAACCGTTTATTTTGATTTTAATCCCCTTAGATATTCCTTTCTTTCAACTTTTGGGATTCAATTATCTACAGATAGGGAAGGGGCTCTTTTTATAGCCCCAAGTTTTTCCGTGAGTTATTAGTCATCTCGATTAAACTAGGTAAACCGCCTCGTTTTCATCATTCATTTCAACGTGAATATGATCTTTAATCGTTGTAGATATAGTTGTTCCTACAAAGCTAGGCTTCACAGGGTAACGACTATGATTTCTGTCAACTAAAACTAGTGGCCTGATTGCTTTAACGTGTGATTCCATAAAGTACTTTACTGCGTACATTAAAGTCTTACCACTGTTACTAACATCATCAACAATTATTATCGATTTGTTTGCGTATTCTTCAGATCNGAGNGCACATTCAATCTTGCTTGATAATGGATTCTCTTTGTCAATCTTAATCGTAGATGTTGTAATATTGAGGGAGGATATTTCTTCTAATTGATTGGCTATTCGATTGGCTATTTTATCTCCATTACCTTCAATAACACCACAAATAATAATTTCTTTTTCGCTGTAGCACAGCTCATGAATTTCATGAACCATACGATTTATTTTAGCGTGAATTTGTTCTTTATTTAAAACAATAGTTTTACTATCCATGTTGAATTTATCTAGCGTTTATTTAAAGTTACTTTTTTCTTTTTAAAAGAACTACATTCTCCACATGGTGCGTGTGAGGGAACATATCTACCGGTTGAACTTTTTCTACAGCATAATCTCCATCTAGCAAATGGATGTCTCTAGCTTGAGTAGCAGGATTACAACTTACGTAAACAATCTTTTCGGGTGCTGAATTTAATAATACATTAATAACATCTTCATGCATTCCTGCTCTTGGAGGATCAGTAATAATAACATTTGGCTTACCATTTTTATTTACAAAGTCATTTGTTAAAATGTCCTTCATATCACCGGCAAAAAAAGTTGTATTGTTAATGTTGTTTGTCTCAGAGTTTATTTTCGCATCCTTAATTGCCTCAGGAACGTATTCAACTCCAATTACTTTTCCTGCTTGCTTGGCTACGAAGTTTGCAATTGTTCCTGTTCCTGTGTATAAATCATAAACTATATCGGTGTCTTTAATTCCTGCAAAATCACGAGTCACCTTATATAACTCATAAGCTTGTAATGAATTAGTTTGATAGAAAGATTTAGGGTCTATTTTAAACTTTAAGCCTTCCATCTCTTCGTATATATGATCTTTTCCAGAATAAAGAATTACTTCTTGATCCCCGAAACTGTCATTTTTCTTTTCATTTACAATATACATTAGTGATGTAATTAAAGGGAATTCATTTTTTAAGAATTCCATCACATCTTTAATTATTTCTTGATTGTTTTCGAAGAAGATTACAATAACCATATCTTCTCCAGTTGATGCGGTTCGAATAACGAGGTTTCTTAAAATACCTTCTTGAGCGCGCATATTAAAGAATGGGATTTCTTTTTTAAGCGCAAAGGTTCTCAGTTTATTTCTAACATCATTTGAAATAGATCCTTGTAAAAAACATTTATCGATATTAATAATACCGTCAAATCTGCCAGGTACATGTAAGCCAACTGCTGGCTTCTTTTCAATATCGGTGTTCAGTTGTTCAGATGTTAGCCATTCAGCGTGAGAAAATGTGTACTCCATTTTATTGCGATAGAATTCTGTTTTTTCAGAACCTAAAATAGGCATAACTTCAGGGAATTCAAACTTGCCTAATCTTTGGAAATTATCGTTTACTTGCTTCTGCTTGTAAAATAACTGTTTGTCGTAAGGTAATTCTTGCCATTTACAACCTCCACAAACACCAAAATGCGCACACAAAGCTTCCGTTCTGTCTTTAGAGTATTCGTGAAATTTAATTGGCTTTGCTTCATAAAACCTTCTTCGCTTTTTGGTTACTTGCAAATCAACAATGTCTCCAGGTACTACACCTGTAACAAACACTACTGCTTCGTCAACTTTTGCTACGGCTTTCCCTTCTGCTCCAGCATCAATAATTGTTACGTTTTCAAAAACAGGCAATTGTTTTCTTCTTCTTCCCATAATTGCAAAGTTAAGATTGATTTCGGATATCAGAACATATCAGAAATTTTTTAGCTAATATAGAATTGATCTTGTATGAGGATAACTGTAAAGTTAAATTAATATGAATCAAACTCTTTTTTAAAAAGTGGATATAAACAATCAAAATAAGAATTAAAGTACCTTTTTATCGTTTGTTTTTGTAGGATCTGTAGCTGAAAATATAGGAGGAAATTCTCTGCTGATTAGAGGGCTTAAATATTTTTTTTAATGCTGCTACAGGACATTTAGTTTACACACTTAAGAAATTAAAAGATTCTCAGGATATTTTGATGAAATCGTAATAGTTGCTTTAATTGTAAAATAAATGAGATTTTTCAGGAAGGTCATCATCTGATGGCCTTTTTTGTTTAAAAGTTGAACAGCTAATTCTTTAAACTCTACGTTATCTTCATTATTTTTATGCAAAATATTTAAACCTATGAATACTTTAACTACTTCAAAATTTCAATTTTCAGGACAAACTTCTTATTACAAGGGAAAAGTAAGAGAGGTGTTTGGAATTAATGATGATGTATTGGTAATGGTTGCATCCGACAGATTATCTGCGTTTGATGTTGTTTTACCAAAAGGTATTCCTTTTAAAGGTCAAGTGTTAAATCAAATCGCGTATAAGTTTTTAAAAGCGACGGAAGATATTGTGCCAAACTGGTTAATGGATTCTCCAGATCCTGTTGTCTCGATTGGTAAAAAAGCAGATCCTTTTAAAGTAGAGATGGTAATTAGAGGTTACTTAACAGGACATGCCGCTAGAACTTATAAATCTGGATTAAGAGTTTTGTGTGGAGTAAACCTTCCTGATGGAATGGTTGAAGATGAAAAATTTCCTAAACCAATTATTACGCCTACTACCAAAGCAGATCAAGGGCATGATGAAGATATTTCTCGAGAGGAGATATTGAAACAGGGAATTGTAAGTGAAGAAGATTATATTCAATTAGAAAATTATACTAAAAAGGTTTTTCAAAGAGGAACTGAAATGGCTGCTGAAAAAGGGTTGATTTTGGTAGATACTAAATACGAATTTGGAAAAGATAAAGACGGTAATATTATTTTGATTGATGAAATTCATACTCCTGATTCATCAAGATACTTTTACCAAGAAGGATATGAAGAGCGCTTAAAAGCAGGAGAGGGGCAAAAACAATTATCAAAAGAGTTTGTTCGTCAATGGTTGATTGAAAACGGTTTTCAGGGACAGGATGGTCAAGCTATTCCTGATATGACAGAAGATTATATAGCTTCAGTTAGTGAGAGATATATCGAGTTGTACGAGAAGATTTTAGGGGAGAAGTTTGTAAAGGCTGATAATTCAAGCATTGATGTTAGGGTGAAAAAAAATGTAGAAGATTATTTAGCAAAATTATAACCCTAATTTAACCCTTCAAATTAGAAAGCTTAATGAATAAGCTTAAGTTCTTTATGAGTGAGATGTTTAAAACATTCTTTCACTTATTTAGTTGTGATCTTAGTTCAGCTAAATAAAATCAAAATATATTCTTGGTAAATTGTAAACACAAGAATTCCAGGAGTACTCTAAATATTTATAATCGTTCAGTTTTAAGCTTTTTCCGTGTGTTTCGGATGCTAAAAAGGTTAATCAGGTTTCAAGTAAATTAGTTGAGAAATTAAGAGTTGATTCCTTTGTAACAAAGAGGAAAGTCCTTAAGCATAGATATAGAAAGATAAAAGTGAAGTTCGCTCCTGATGTTTCAAAAGAGTCAAAATACGATTTTGTTTAAGACACCAACTTTGCATGATTGAAATAGTCTGCTACAAAACACAAGCGTTATTGTTGTGAAAATATCAGCGAAAGCTATTGGCAGTATTTTAAAATTGAGTGTTTAGTGTAATGTATCCGAAGTTCCTCAAAGGTTTAGAAACAAATTTTTTAATTAACCCAAAGAATACAAGGTCGAAACAGTTCATGTTTTACAATTGTTTGTTTTTTGATAACTAAGAAAACAGTAAAATAAATTGGGCTGAATATAGTTGTTTTTAATAAGGTTAATTAGGACGTTATTGCATGCGTGCACTTAATGAATTTTATAATTAATAATCGTATTTCAAGTTCCGCAAATAATATTAATAATAATAACTTTTTGTTCCTTCAAAACGAATTAAAGTTGTTTCTTTGCGTCTAAAAATAATTTAGAATGAAAAAGTTTTATTCAGTTTTGTTTGTGATTTTTATTGTGCTTATGTCTTGTGTAAAAGACAAATACAACCTTGATGAGATTAACACTAAAGTTTCCCCTGAAATAGCAGTTCCTTTTTTAAAAGCCTCTATTGTAGCGGAAGATATTCTCTCTGAGGTGGATTCGACGATGCTTAGGGAAGATGAAAATAAATTATTAGAATTTGTTTATTCTGATACAGTATATTCAATGAGCCTATCGGAATTTATGGACGATTTTCCAGATGAAAATGTGTCCTTCGACTTTAAATTAGAGCCCTTGAAAATCACTGACTTCCCTGAAGTTACTACCGAGATTACTTTAAGGTCTGTTACAGACAACGATCCTAGCCTTTCTTTAATAGTTAATACCCTTCTCTTTTCCAATCCAAATGGATTCCCATTAGATCCTGTTTCAAGTATTGAAATAGATACAGTCCCATTACCTATGTCCAATGCTCCTTTTAAATACGCAACGTTTTCCTCTGGGCAATTGAGTGTAGAGTTATCCAATGGATGGGCAATGCCTTTAAATGACGTTGAGCTTGTACTAAAAAATTCAGTAGACGGTTCCGTAGTTGGTACTTTAGAATACGAAGAAATTTTACCAGGTGAATCTCAAACAGACGTAATTGATATGGCAGGTAAAAGTATTACATCGAGCCTTTACGGAGATTTTGTAAATGTTTCCTCGAAAGGAACAGATGGTGATACTGTACAAGTGTCTTTAGATGATGTTATTACTGCCAAAGTAAATGGAGAAAACTTGTTTGTTGTTTCTGGTTCTGCTGAATTTCCTAGTGACTTAGAGGTTGTTAACGATACTATTGATGTAGACTTCGACCTAGATAATGGAATGCTGTTAAATACTTTAGCTCTTAAAAGTGGGGAATTAACCATACAAGTTGAGTATGGGATTCAAGAAAAAGCTGAACTTTTTATAGAATTGCCTTACGCGTCGAACGATGAAGGTATATTTTCAACATCCTTTATTATTGAAGCTAGTAATGGAGTAAATCCTACAATTGTTAGTGAGAACTATAATTTAAAAGATTATCGCTTTGATTTATCCAAAGGAGGTAGCGATACGAATGCACTGGAAACTCGTATTCGAGCTGAAATTTTAAGTTCACCGGGTGTTTTTGTAGAATTTGACACATCTAATTCAGTTTCAGCTACTGTGTCGATGAAGAACATTGAGCCTTTATATATTGATGGATATTTTGGAAATCAATCAATATCAATTAAGCCTGAATCGTTCGATTTTGATTTAGGGGCTTCTGATGTGTTAGGGCAAATGTCTTTTGCCGATCCAGTTGTAACGTTAGGTTTTCATAATACCTTCGGAATTCCTATGCGAATTGATACACTTGATTTAACTATGAAAAACAGCTCAGATTTAGCCAAATTAATTGGTGCTAAAATACCTTTTGATATTAAGGGTGCTGATTTGGCTTCGACAAGTGAATCTGTTCAATATAAAACCAGCGCTTTAACATTAGATAAGACGACTAATATTGCCGATTTAATTAACCTTTGGCCAAATCAAGTTTCCACTGGTATAGCTGCTTCAGTTAATCCAAATGGAACTGATGGAGGCAGTCCAACCAATTTTGCATACCACAATAGTGCTATGGATATTACTCTAGATTTATCAGTGCCAATATATGGTCAAATATCTGAACTTAGTATTAAAGAATATATAGCTATTGATTCATCAATGTCTGATGTTTTTCAAAACGTACAAAGAGCTTCATTGAGATCTTATGTTGATAATGGATTTCCATTAGAGGCTGAAATAAACTTTTACTTAGCAGATGCAGATACTATGATTTTAGATTCTTTAGTAGTACTAGAAGGAAACCAAGTATTGGTTAACGCTGGTACCGTTGATGAAACAGGAAATGTTATTACGCGAGGTAGTAGACAAGCTGATTTGATAGCAGATGAGGAGGATATTGCTCTTTTAAGAGAAGGAGCTTCATTTATTATTATAGAAGCTGTTATGAATACAGCAAACTCAGGAAATGATGTGAAGATTTATTCTAATTATGATATGCTTATCAAAATTGGATTATTGGCAAAGTTAAAAGTTGAATTAAACTCTGATAAAGAGGATTAAGAATAAAAGATGAAAAAGAATATATTTTTATTAGCCTTTGTTGTTATTGCTCAACTAGGTTTTGGACAATACGCAACTCAACAGGCATTATACAACAATTTACCCCAAGCACGATATTATAATGCGGGGATATTTCCTGAATACGCTGGTTATTTTAGTATACCTGTTTTATCAGGTTATGGCACAACAATATCAAATAGTGCCTTTTCATTTAGCGATTTGTTTGTCAATGGGAATTTAGAACTGAATAATTTTGTCCAACACCTTTCCGATAAAAATAATTTAAATTTTGGACTTGCAACAGATATAATTGGTTTTGGATTCAAGGTTAAAAGAAATTATTTTTCGTTAAACATTACTTCTAAATCCGAAATAAACTTAGGATATAACAAAGCACTTTTTGATTTTATTTTAAATGGAAATGCAAATTATATAGGTAAAGATTTGTCGCTAGATGGATTTGCATTTGATGCTTCATCTTATTTAGAAACGGGAATAGGATATGCAAGAGACGTAAATGAGAAGTTAAATATAGGTGGTCGTGCTAAGGTATTAATAGGAGTTGTGAACATCAATGGTGATTTTAACGGAATCAAATTACATACGGATGAGAATGATTATTCTTTGACAGCTACTTCTGACTTTAGTGTTAAGACATACGGTACTTTTTTAGTCAATGATAGTATTAATAGCGCATGGGGAGAACCATCTGTTTTTAATCCCTCTAATATGGGGTTTGGGTTAGATTTAGGAGCTACGTATCAATATTCAGATGAATTGACTCTTTATGGAAGTATTGTTGACTTAGGCTTCATCAATTGGAAAGACAATGGAGAGGTGTTGTACAACGATGGTGCTGAATTTAAATATGACGGATTTGCATATTCTGATTTAGAGGAATCTGATGATGGTGATTTTTTCACTGATTTAGGGGATAGTTTAGCTTCTGTGTTTGAATTAAAAAGAAGCCGTATTTCATATAGAACTCAGTTGAAAACAAAACTTTATCTAGGAGGTAAGTACGAATTAAATAAACTTTTTGATGCTGATTTATTAATACACGGTCGTGTATTTAATAATAAATTTTATCCAATGATAATGGCTGGAGCCGGTTTTCATTTAAATAAATGGTTAACAACTAAAGTGACCTTTGCTGGAGTTAATTCGACTTATGATAACATAGGAGCAGGGCTTATATTACATTTAGGAGCTTTTCAACTTTATGGTATGGTGGATAATGTTTACGGTTTAACACAAGTTGATCATGCAAGATATTTATCAGGAAGTTTTGGAATCAACTTTACCTTTAAAGGGAATAAAAATGAAAAAAAGGTGGGAGAAAGTTTGAAATCTTCTAAAGATAAGAAGACAGACAAGAAGAAAAATTCTTCGAAAAAGGAAGATTCAGAAAGTAAGTCAAAAAATAAAGAAGATAAGTCTAAGGACAAAAAAGTTGAGCCTAAAAAGAAATCATCACCTAAAGAAGTGGAATCTGGAAAGGTTGAAAACAGCAAGGAGGAATCAAAAAAAGATTCAAAGTTAGCTGTTGAGTACAAGAAAAAATCTTCAGAAGTTAAAGATGTGGAGGAAGATAAACTTGAAGTTGCAGCTAAAACGAAAGTTGAGAACAGTACGCTCAAACAGAATGTAGAAGATGCTAAAGTTGAGTTAAGCTCAAAAGTATCGGAAAATAAAGTTGAAAAGGAGAATCACTTAGTTGAAAAAAAGGTCGAAACAATTAAGCCTGATTTTGCAGGTCCTGCTAAAGAGATTTTTTTAACAGACTCACTAGCTCAACCAGTAATTATTGATTCACTTAAAACAACTGCTTTGACCAATACTGATTCATTAGCTAGTCCGGTATTAAACTCAGATTCTAGTTCCTTTTTTCAAAAGGATTCAAATTTAGTAATATTAAAAAACAGGCTAAATATTGATAGCCTTCCTGAAACTCAGATTCCAAATAAAGTTGAAATAAAAGATTCGGTAAAAGTTGTAATAAAAAAAGAAATCTAACAGACGATTAATATTATTTTATGTACTCAATTCAATTAAACCCAATACCGGGGAATGATTACAGGAGAAGATTATAGAGATGTATTTCAAGCGGAAGCGGACGGAAACCAAGAGGAACTTAATAGACTTTTTGCTGTATTGGAGAAAAATCATTCCAGTAAAAAATCTATTGATGCTATTTTTAGGACTATGCATACACTCAAGGGAAATGCATTAGGAATGGGCTTTAAGCCTATTGGAGTATTGGCACATGCTTTAGAAGATGCTTTTGATCAAATCAGATTAGGGAATTTAGTCTTAGATGTAAGTATTTTTAGTGAATTACAACAAGGATTGGTTGTTTTATCAGCTTTAATTGAGGGGTTAAAAACTGGCGAAAAAGTTAAGTATTTAGGGGCTAAAACTAAATTAAACGTTCTTCTACTTAAACTTGATGAAGAAAAAAGGGCTGATGGCAAGATCATAAATAGGCATTAATAAGAAAAGTTTGACTTTTTAAACCTTGTTATAATTCCCTCCGATTTACAATATTCCTTAAAGTAGGTTAGATTCGTTTAAATTTCATTTTTATCCAATAAATTGGGTATGTGGTATTTCGTTTTTGAGTGCCTTTCTTAGAAAGAATTGAATGCTTCCATTAACGATAATAACCTTTATTTTTTTTCCTTGACAAATCTCTAAAGCATTAATTTTAGACTCCATACCGCCAGTACCCAAAACACTATCAACATCTTGGACATACGTTTTTACCTCTTCAATACTTTTAACGTTTTCAATAAGTGTAGCATCAGGATTTATGTTTGGATTCCCAGTGAAAATTCCGTCAATATCAGAAGCGATAACTAATTTTTTAGCATTCATTAAAACTGCAACCATTGCAGAGAGTTTGTCATTATCTCCAAGAATAATTTCTTCAACGGCAACGGTATCGTTCTCATTTATAATAGGAACATAGCCGTTGTTTAAAAGGACTGTGAGCGTGTTTTTAGTATTCTCACGTGATTGTTCACCTTGAAGATCATAGTGTGTTAAGAGGCACTGAGAAACTTGCAATCCATGATCCGCAAAAATTTCCATGTAAATCTGCATTAATTTAGGCTGCCCTATCGCTGATAAAGCCGATTTAAGGCCTACAGGTCTTTGAGGGGCGTTAAGCTTAACGAATTGTTTCGCAACTGCAATAGCACCTGATGAAACAAGAATTAAATCATAATCCTTTTTTAGTTCAAGGATTTGCATCGAAATATCTTCAATTTTCCCTCTAGAAATATTTTCGGTACCGCCCGTTAAAGTAGAGGTTCCAATTTTTAATACAATGATTGGTTTCATATGTTTTTTTTAACCTCTAATTTGCCCGTTTCCTTTAATAAACCATTTGTTAGTCACCAATTGACCAGTCCCTACAGGACCTCTGAAGTGTAGCTTTTGCGTACTAATTGCTATTTCAGCACCAAAGCCTAATTGTCCACCATCTGTAAATCTTGATGAAGCATTTTGATACACAGCAGCGCAATCCACTCTGTTTTGAAAGTCTTCAGATGTAGAGTCATTTGAGGCTATAATTACCGCTGAATGTCCACCTGAGTATTTATTAATAGTTGCGATGGCATCCTCAATATCGTTGGTTTCTGAAATTAATATTTTAGGGGATAAAAACTCTTCAGCATAAAGGTTATTCGTCATTTTAGTAACTCCCCCAAATTTCTCCAGTTGCGTTCCGTCGGTAATAACCTCAATATTAATTTTCATTAATTCTTTAATTAGAATTTCAGCCTTTTCTTTAAAATTAGGAAGGTTTGTGTTTATAATAACTTTATCAATTGCGTTACAAACACTTAATCTACTTTTCCCATTTAGAATCACATCAATGGCCATGTCAAAATCACATTTATCATGAACATAAACAAAGTTATTTCCTCTCCCGCTAATTAATAAAGGGACGACAGTGTTTTTCCGTATATAATTAATTAAACCTTCACCACCTCTAGGTATAATTAAATCAAGATTGTGCGTGTTTTCTTTTAATAAGCGCTGTGTTTCCTCTCTATTAATGTCAAGGTAGGTAACAAAGTCCTTTGGGATACCATTTTTAGCTAAGGCTTGATGCCAAAGATCCACCAAGAATACATTTGAGTTTTTGGACTCTTTCCCTCCTTTAAGTAAGATCTTATTCCCTCCTTTAAAAGCTGTTATTGCGGCTTCAATAGTAACATCAGGTCGAGATTCATAAATGATTAAGATATTTCCAAAAGGAACAACTTTGTTTTGTACAAGCATTCCGTTAGGATGATTGTATTCATGTAGAATATTACCTTGAGGATCTTCATGGGTAATAACATCTTCAACAGCAGCAATCATACCGTCTACTTTCTTATCGTCTACTTTAAGTCTGTCTATCAGAGTAGGATCGATATTACCCGTGCCGTCAATATCAATTTTATTTTGAGCAATTATTTCTTCTTTATTTTGAGCAATTAATAAGGCTAAATCCTTTAATGCTTTATTTTTTGTTTCAGTTGAAAATATCATATCTCTAAATTTCTTAAGCTATATTATGAATTACCAAGCTCTACAGCTCGGTTATATGCTGCAATAGCACCTTTTTTAATAGAATCTTTTACATTGTTTTTTTCGAAAGAATTGATTGCTTCTATAGTCGTTCCACCTTTTGAGCAAACTTTATCAATCCATTCACTTGTGCTTAGGTTATTCTTTCTAAATAAATCTACAGCACCATCAAAAGTTTGAGTAACCATTTGTTTAGCTTCCTTTTCAGAAAAACCAAATTCGTTAGCTGCATTCATTAACCCTTCCATGAAGTATAAAATGTATGCTGTTCCACTTCCTGAAATACCTGTGGATTTATCAACATCATCTTCGTTTTGTAAATGAATAGCCTCGCCTGTAGAACCTAATAATTTTGCTACTGTTTTTTCTTCCTCATTACTTACGCTATTTGAGGAAGTGAAGGTTGTCATCCCTTTCCCGATCATAGCAGGAAGGTTAGGCATCGATCTCACAACTTTAGGTATATTAAGTCCTGCTTGAATTGTTTCCATTTTAACACCAGCCATTACCGAAATAACGAGCTGATTTGCATTCATAAAACCTTTTATTTCTTCAAAAACTGCTTGAGCATGAAATGGTTTAATTGCCAGTAGTATAATATCTGATTTTTTTATACACTCACTCGGTGATGATTCAACTAGGAATTGAGGTTCAGCAGCCTTTAACCTTTTAATATTATCAGCACCTTTTTCAAGAATTGAAATTTGCTCACTTAGCAAGCCTGCTTTGTCAATTCCCTTAGCATAGGTAAGTCCCATGTTTCCACCACCAACTACTGTAAGTTTCATGTTTTAGATTTTAGACAAATATAAATATTGTAAAGCTTCTACAGTAGGGGAGAACAAATAAGTGTTTAAGGTTCTAATGTTAGTCTTTAATACTTGTTTCTCCCATTAAGTTTCCATATCGATGGTAATTGATTGATAATGACTGCTCTGTCAAGTAATTCAATAATTCCATTCGTCCGTTTT
>JGI24539J26755_10001134_pt1 | contig 12381 bp, 11 predicted proteins | sample NorSeaMetagenome_2_FD_26755 | JGI IMG/M metagenome (IMG submission 26755) | reverse complement strand
ATAATAATATTGATATCTTTCTCATATTAGTTATAATTTCTGCGAAGATAGATTTTTACTACTGATAAAAAAAGTTGTTTTATCAGTGATGAATTTACAACTAATTATTTTTGATAAGGAGTCACTTTTGACTTGGATTTAAACAATAAATAAAATTGGTGAAACAAAACAGTAAAAAGTTAACAGCCTCTATTAATATAGAGATGCTCTTGAATAATTACATCGTCTACAGTCAACAATCAAAAATGGTCAAGTGGTTTTATTCCGAAGCAGCTCAAAATCAAAATTTTATAAAGAATAATAATTAAGTTAATTTATGCTTTTTACAAGCAATGATATCCCAAAAAAATAAATATTTGGGTTTCAAAAATGCGTGACAATACATTTATATAAAAGCTTCTTTAAATGGGAGTACTATGTATACGCCCACAAAAGAGCATCAATAAGTTTTACCTAATAGTTGTAAAAAGTCAATCATTTTCAATTTATTAAAAAAAATTATTTCTGTTTGGTTATTGAAAACAATAATTTACTATTTTTTTAAAAGTTTTACTAACTAAAAACTATACTTTACAATACTACCTGTCGACAATACAAATTCTAAATTACTTTTAATTATTTAGCGTGCATTTGCTATTTAATAAAATCTTTCATTTGGTGGTACTTTTCCTGTTTCTCTATGCCTTCTTTTTGTGTTGTAAAATGAAATATACTCCTTAACTTTTCCATATAGATCTAAGCCTCAATTTGGTGGGTTAAAATAGATTTTCCGTTGATTAATAGAGCGCCAAAATCGTTCTATATAAATGTATTCAAATACCCGAAAACTATGTTTCCTCCTCTTAATATCAAATCTTTTCCACATATTGATATTTTGACCTTGTGTTTCTTTAGCATGTTAATGTATACTTCACTTGTGTATTGCGAACCTTGATTAGAATTATGTATCTCAGGAGTTCCTTGTTTTTGAATAGCATCTTCCAATAATTCAACACACCATTCAGCTGTCATTGAATTAGAGATGCTCCGGTTTAATATCTTTCTGCTTTTAATATCGATAATAGCCACTAATTACATAAAACCCTTAAACATTGGGATGTATGAAATGTCTGTTTGCCAGACTTAATTTGGACATTCTATTTTCATGTTTCGTAAAAGTTAAGGATAGATATTTCTGCCTTCAAAGTTGATTATTCTTTTAAGGTTTCTAAAAACCACTTTTGATTTAAAGGAGGCACTGAATGTTCTCCGAGATCGTTTCATAATACATCGTTAAAATTAATATTTAATTCGATGTCCTAAAATTGGGGAATGTTATAAAATGATAGATTCTCCAATCATTTATAACCTGTGTCAACCTAAATAGTAAAATAATTGTTGGAATCTAAATTTTTAGTTGATGCTGTAGATTTAAAACAATGCATTTCCAATATTGGAATTGTAAACCTCCTAAAAGTAAGAAAATAAGGACTTTTTTAAATTTATCTTACTTTCTTTTGTTGATGAAATATGTCTAACTTATCTTTATTTCCTATTTGATTAGGGTTTTCAACACTTTTGCATGAGATAAATAAAATCGCAGCCACAAAAGAAGTCAACATTACTTTTTTCAACATGGTATCAGTTAATTAAATTTGGATGCTAATTTAAAAAATATTTTAATATATATTCCACACTAACTTCAGATAGTTTTTAACTATTATTGTTAATTCCTAAAATAAACTCGTAACGTTATTCCTTGTATTCGTTATGAAACTACATTCACAATAACGTTGACGCAACAAGCAAATAAATATCACCAAAGCGAAAGTACCATTAAAAAGGAAGAACGCATTTTAAAAGATGCAACTACCAACCCTGCAGCCTTTGCTCCTATTTATGAGAAATACTATCTAGCACTTTTTAAGTTTGTACTTCAACGTGTAGAAAATGAACAGGTAGCATCAGAAATTGTAAGCGACGTATTTGCTAAAGCAATTTTCAATTTAAAAAAATATAAATTTAAAGGATACCCTTTTAGTGCATGGCTTTACAGAGTGGCTTATAATGAAATTGCTACAAAATTTAGAAAGAAACAAAAACAAAGAACTGTAAACATACCTGATGAATCTTGGAATTTATTTTCAAGTGACGAAGAGGAAGAAAACGATAATACAATTGATCTTAAAAAGCTAAAACTTTGTTTACCCAAACTAAAGCCGAGTGAGATAGAATTAATTGAAATGCGATTTTTTGAAGAAAGACCATTCAAAGAAATAGGAGAAATACTGGAGTTAACTACTGAAAATGCAAGAGTTAAAACTCATAGAGTATTAAAAAAACTTCAAAAATTATTTAATAAAATTAAGTGATGAACGATTTTAAATATCAAAATAAACCTGAAGTACCCGATAAAGTCATAACTGACTTTAAAGATTTTGGGCAAGTTCTTGAAAAAAGAAATGCGATTGCCAAAAGCTATTCAAAAGTAAAAAAATGGACTATTTCGGCAAGTATTTTCACTGCCATTACTGTAGGTGTTATTATTGGATTGAACATTAAGGAGCGTGAAAACCCTGTAATTAAAAACCAAGATCCAATAACTTTAGCGGGCTCTTTTAATGCGCAACCTGTTTTAGCATCTATAAAAACAAAGCAACCTGAAGTTAAAGTAATTGAAGAGAAAAATAAGTTGGATGTGTTTGTAAATCAAACTGCTAAACAGAATACTGAAGAAGAAATTGTTGTTCAAAAAGAGACAAAAAGTAAAGAAGACGTTTTTGCAAAGCAAGAAGATACTCCAATTAATAAAAAACCAGAACAAGAAGCTAATAATTGGTTCACTCTGAGTGAAATTCCTTTAAATAAAAGACCCTCTTTACCTACTCTGTATGTATCCAAATTGGCTTGGCCTAATTCGTTACCAAAAAAAGATTTAGTGAGGTTTCCAAACATTGATGCGATATATACAAACTTAAACAGGCAAGTTCCAATTGTTGATGGAATGGTTTATGTTACAAATGAGTTAGAAACTACGAAACCTAAAGGGTTCCGAATTACAGGTAATACTTTTCCTCCAGGATTAATTAGGGACATTCATAAAGCAAAGAATAACTCAATCCTTCTTATAAAGGATTTAATCTTGTTTATTCCAGGTATGGGTCGGGTATCGATTGGAGATAAAAAAATCGATATCACACAAGCTCAGAATCAAAATAAAAACTAGAATAAAATTTTTCAACAAACTATTTCACTAAGGTTAAAAAGAGACTTAAAGCCGTCATTAAAGTTTTTTTAACGACTTTTCCTCTACCTTCTCCCATCTGAAAACGTTCAGCAATAATTCCATTTGGAGATGCAATTGCAATCCAAACTGTACCAACAGGTTTTAAGTCTGTACCTCCATTAGGTCCTGCAATACCAGAAGTTGCTATAGCATAATCTGTATTAAAAAGAGATTTTGCACCTATGGCCATTTGTTTAACACAAGCTTCACTTACAGCTCCATCAAAATTTAAAACCTGTTCAGAAACTTTCAATTGGTTCTTTTTTATTTCATTTGAATACGCTACTAAGCCTCCTATAAAGTACTCCGACGCTCCAGAAAAACTTGTAAGCTTTGAAGCAATAGCTCCACTTGTACAAGATTCAGCAGTAGAAACCGTAAGCCCTTTCTGTAGCAGCACCTCTCCTATAATTTCAGCTAAATCCTTTTCTTCTCTTGAGTATACATAATCGGAAATTCGTAATTCAATCTGATCGAATATGCTATTAATTCTATGCTTCAAATCGTCCTTATCCGTTCCTTTACCTGTTAACCTTAATTTTAACAATCCCGGAGAAGGTAAATAAGCCAACCCTATATCACTTGGTAAGTTGTCTTCTATATCGCTAATTTCTTCAGCTACATAAGATTCTCCAATTCCCTGAGTCATCATTGTTTGATGAACAATAAATGGTAAATCAAACCGTCTCTCCAATCGAGGTAATACCTCAAACGACATTAAATATTTCATTTCATAAGGCACTCCAGGCATACTCGCAAAAACAGTTTCGTTCTTCTCCATCCACATACCTGGAGCTGTTCCTTTTTTATTCAATAGCATTGTACTTCCAGTAGGAATTAATGCTTGTAACTCATTAACGGGAAGCATCTCTCTACTAAAACGCTCAAAAAAACCAATTACATTGTTTAATGCTTCTTGATTTTTAATAAGCGGCGCATCAAAGTAATCAGAAAACACCTTCTTAGTAATATCATCTTTAGTTGGGCCTAACCCACCAGTTAACAAAACAATCGAAGCCTTAGATTCAGCATAAACTAAAGCATCTTTAATCGCCTTTTCCTTATCAGAAATTGTTAATACCTCGATTACATCAACACCAACAGCATTCAATTCCTTCCCCATCCAAGCAGAATTCGTGTTGATTGTTTGACCAATTAACAATTCGTCTCCGATACTTATGATTATGCAATTCATATTCGATTTATTAAAGCTTTGTTATTTATTCTAAATTAATCAATATTATAAGTCTGTTTAATAATAGACCTTGTTTTATCTTTATATAACATTGATTAAAATGATCATCTAATGAACAAATTATTCACCTTACTCTTTACTGCTCAATTAATAACATCAGTACTAACCGCTCAAAATGTATTAGATGCTCCTTTTATTTTTGAAAAAGAATTATCAAATGAACCTCGTGTAAAAGCCATATTTGATAATTGGAATTTTATCGATGAAGCAAACAGAATAATGGTTGATCGGAAATATCAAAATTTCTACCCAAATTCATTTCTATACGCAGAACAAGAATACGCTAGAATAAGATGCTTTAAATACATTATGATTAATGATTTTTTAAAACACGAATCAGACTCTGTATTATTTAAACTTGATTCTATTTCAAGAAATTATGTAACCAATAATGGTGAAGAAATAAACAAAGACAGTGTCCGAATATCCATTCCAAAAAGAATTTATGACTCTGCGAATGCTAAAATTTATGACTACAAAGATTCGATTGGTACTGATGTCCAAAAAGAAGAATCGTCTTGTTTAAAATCACTTTTAAAAAATCAAGTAAAACACAGTAAAACGTATATCGATTCGAATAATATCCTTAAAGTTTCCAAAAATAGCTACCCTCCAACATTTGAAGCTATAGGATTCCAAGACTTAATAATAAGCTGTTTAAAAAACAACTCATTAACAGCTTATACATCTCATGAATTCCCTATTTATTTTTCACAAAACGAAATAAATAAAATCCTTTCACAGGATGACTTTAACATTATTGGAATAAGATTAATGGAAGACTATTACTTGAATCCGCTTACAAAGCAGACTTCATCATTTATTGTTGGTTTAGAGGTAATTACAAATTCAAAACATTTAGCAGGTAGTGCTATATGGTTTTACTTTCCAGAAATAATGTGGGCTTTAAAAAACAAAGGGAATTTTGAAAATGGAATATTTTACAATTACCACAGTCTTTTTGAGAAACACCACTTTGAAGAGAAATTGGAATCTTATAAACCACTAGGCACATATGCTTACTCAACATCAGAATTGATTGACCATGATTTTTCTCTTTCAGTTTTACCTCATTTCTTCTTGGCGATCGAAAAAGAAAAAACACTAAGAAATGAACATTACATGTCTGAATTTAAAATTATCGGAAATAAATCTGGAGGAACTTATAACGGTGAAATAAAAGTTCTATCCCCAACTAACGACCTAATCTTAAAAGGTAATACAAGAGATAGTCAAATCATTGGTGAATATAAATTCTATCATAAAAACAGCAAAGTAAAAGCCATTCTTAATTATACAAATAACGAAATTGAAGGAATTCAAAAGTTATTTTACAACAACCGTAAACTCTATGCAAAATATAATATTAACAACTATCAATTAACATACCTCGAACGGTTTTATAAAAACGGAAAATTGTTAGAAAAAGGCTCATTTACTAATGGGTTAATCGATGATGTTTGGGTGTATCAAATTCACTCAAAAGATTCAATAAGTGAAAAAATACTATTTGATAATCCACAGGCAGAAAAGCACTTCCAAAACAGATACTTTGTCTACAAAATACAATACACACACAAAAAGAGTCACCAGTGCCTACAAAGTATTTGTATTAAAAGTGAAATTTTAGATTAACCAGCGCCTCCACTAAAAACATTAGGTTTGATAGTCTATCCCAATTAAGATTGGAATTATTGATTTCCTCGTAATTGATTACCTTTTGAGAAAAAGAAACTAATGGCATTAATAATTCCAATTCCATTTCATAAAAATGGAATTACTTGATCAAAATAACACATAATTTAATATTTAAGCATGCATAAGTACTAACATCAAAAGAATAGAAAGTAATAAGTCCACCGAATTACAACCAAAAAAAACTTAATTTCGCAGCCGTATCTAAAGCTATAAAATGAAAAAAATATTCTATTTGAGTTTACTTATCCTAAGCACCTTTAAAGTATTCGCTCAATTACCTAACCCAGTTATGGTTGGATATTGGGAAAACTGGACAGCTGGTAATTTTGTTTATTTTTCTGAAATAGATCCAAGATATAATGTCATTATGGTATCCTTTGCGGGTTATAAAGGCGACAATGATTATGAATTGGATTTTGTTCCCGAACCGGGGAAATACTGGCAAGACTCTACTTTGTTTCAAAAAGAAATGACTGAATTACAGGATGCGGATAAAAAAATATTCATAAGTATTGGTGGAGCGACCTACCCTGTTTTACTAGATTCCCTTGAGGAAAAAGACATATTTGTTTCATCTGTCGGAGCTATTCTAGATAAATGGAATTTTGATGGTTTAGATATTGATTTGGAAGGTAAATCTCTTCAATTCGAAAACTTTTCGATCGATTCTTTTGGTGATCATCGATTAACTTTTATGGTAGAAGGAATTCAAGAAATAATGGCTAATTATCATGCAAAACATGGTAAGAAGCTTTTACTAACCATGGCTCCTGAAACTCATTATGTACAAGCTGGAATATCGGAAGAGCTAGTTTTAAACGATAATCATATTGGTGCCTATTTACCAATGATTGAAGCTTTACGAGATAGTATTGACATGTTGAATGTTCAATTATACAACTCAGGTGATATGCCTGGTTTAAATGGAGAGTATTATAGTCAATCAACTCCAGACTTTATTCTAGCACTAACAGAAGCAGCTATAAAAGGTTTTACAGCAGGAGGTGAATTGGGTGTTTATTCCGGCTTACCTGCCTCAAAAATTGGTGTTGGACTACCGTCTTGTGAAGGTTGGGGTTTTACGGAACCAAAGGTTCTTGATGCTACCATGAAATATTTACTAGGTGAAGGTCCACAACCAGGTGCTTATACCTTACTTCAAGAAGGTGGATATCCAAGCCTAAGAGGAATGATGACTTGGTCGATCAATTTCGATAAGAATTGTGATGACTCCTATGCTTTTGTTAATCTTTATGATCAATTGTTTAATAGCGTTCCCTACTTAAGTTTATCCAATCCTGATACAATTTCCATTACTGCAGAAGATGGTGGAGTAATCATTGTAGAGGTTGAAAATGATTCGTTTGTTGATGGAATTGATATGAACCAATGGACAATAGCTAACCTTCCTAGCGGAGTGCTAATTGACACTATTTATTCGATGAATGACACATTGGTTAAAATTATTTTAAAAGGCAACAGTTCTCCGGGAGATGAACAGTTTCATGTTTATGACATTACAATAACCGTTGCAGCGAATGCATTTGCAAATTCAACCGATTCACTAACAAAAAACTTCGGTATTGAATTAACTTCACCTGGGTATTTTATTCCAACTAGAATTGAGGCTGAGAATTTTCACAACATGTTTGCTTCTGAAATAAGACCTACTTCTGATACCGAAAACAATATCAAACTTGGTGGAGGAAACACAGGAGCCTATACTGACTATAACATTGTTGTACCCGAAACAAAATCATACCTACTGGAGTTTAGATACGCAACAGCAATGAACAATGTGGCTGATTACAGTATACTAGTTGATAGTGTTGAAATACTAAGAGATACCCTTAGCAGTACTGGAAGTTGGAATACCTTTAAAACTATTTATTATGATCTTGAGTTACCTGAAGGAGAGCACCAACTTAGAATTTACGTCAACAAGGGATGGTATGGTTTAAACTGGTTTGAAATTAAAGAAGGTGGTGTTGGTATTGCGGATTTGAGTCTTAACGAAATGATGATTTACCCAAACCCTGTAATTGATGTATTGCAATTTGAAAACGAACTTAATGGTGAAGTGCAAATTATTGATGTTACAGGAAAAGTAGTACATCGTTCAACTTTAACATCATATAATTTAGATGTTTCAAGTCTTTCAACAGGAGTTTATCAGGTGATGGTAAAAGCGCAAACTGGATCCATATCTGTTGGACGATTTGTGAAAAAATAAAACGTTCAAAACTAACAACCACTCAATTTCAACAATAAATGATAAAAGTGCTGCATAACAATTAAAAGTTCCAGTTGTTATTTTAGGTTTTCGTATTGTTTACTAGATTAATGAATACTTAAAGAGATTTAAGCTTAAAATAATTCACCAACAATTAAAGACAATAGCACAACATAAAGCAACCTTAAACCTTAACCCATTGTTATGTGCTACTGAATTTTACGATCACCTACAGATAGTTAAAATTTGATATATCCTAATGAGTNTTCTACTGTTCTGAAAAAATTGAAGCATTCACTTTAAATACGATTTTTTTCAGTTAAAGTAAAATAAGCCTTTCATACGTTCTTAAATTTGTAAAATGATCAATTCTACTTCATCATTACTTTGCGGTGAATTTACTATGTAAATACGCGCTTATTTACTTAAAGGCGCTTCACTAATCTAGTTGAATCAAAGAATATAAATTTCCTGACATTTGTTTTAGTAATAAACTCAAAAAAATAAACTTTTTTAGCTTAAAATTCCCGTCTTGTAAGTTTCAATCGCCCTATTTCTGGCAAAGCTGTGTTCTACAATCGGATCAGCATACAAACTAGTTCCATATTCAGGCACCCATTTATTCACGTAATCACAATTCTTATCAAATTTTTCTAATTGAAGTTTCGGATTAAAAACCCTAAAATATGGAGCGGCATCACAACCCGTTCCGGCAGCCCATTGCCAGTTCCCGTTGTTCGAAGACAATTCATAATCCAATAATTTTTCTGCAAAATAAGCCTCTCCCCACTTCCAATCAATCAGTAAATGTTTACATAAAAAACCAGCTGTAACCATTCTAACCCTGTTGTGCATGTAACCCGTCTTATTTAATTCTCTCATTCCTGCGTCCACCAATGGATATCCAGTTTTTCCATCTTTCCATTTTTGAAACTCATCTTGATTGTTTCTCCAATTTATGCCATCGTACTTGGAGCGAAAGTTATTTGAAACAACTTTTGGAAAATGACACAAAATTTGCATAAAAAACTCTCTCCATATTAACTCGCTAATAAAAACTTCTGATTTATCCTCTAGACTAATGATAATTTCACGAATACTTATTGTCCCAAATCTCAAATGAGGACCGAGGTAACTACCTATATTTTTAAAAGGGTAATCTCTTTGAGAAGCATACAAAGAAGTAGAATTTAATGTAAATGGCAATACCTTAATATCATTTCTCACAACTCCTAAAGCTTCTTTAGATGGAAAAGTATTCGTTGATTTTAAAAGGTTATCAAAATTCGTTTTTTCAATTTCAACAAGAGAAAAATTTTCTAACCATCTATTTTTGTAAGGTGTAAATACAGTGTAAGGCTCACCGTTTTTCTTTAAAATATCATTCTTTTCATAAATAACTTGATCTTTAAAATCTTGCCATTGAATACCGCTCTCTTTTAAAGATAATTTAATTTCATTGTCTCTTTGTAGTGCATAAGGTTCATAATCACGATTCGAAAAAACACAATTAATTTCATATTCGCTTATTAATTTCTTCCATTCTAAAATGGGTTCTCCTTTTTTTACCAAAATGGAAGAATCCAAACTTTTAAGGGATTCATTTATTTTATGCAGTTCATCGTATATGAAATTCACCCTAGGGTCGTCAATAGGTAATTCATCTAAAATCGACTCATCAAAAATAAAAAGAATCAGTACAGGTAAATCGCCTTTAAGCGCTGCTCTTAAAGCTGTATTATCAGAGATGCGAATATCTCTTCTGAACCAAAACACATTAACCTTTGTCATAACTATTTACTTTAATATCAATCAAATAGAAGAAATCTATACAATTAAAAAATACATTTATCTAATATAGTGATTTGTTTAACCTTTAATCGATATATTTAAACAAAAAGGGATTTATGGAAATTACTTTAACAGGAAAAGTTTACCAGATGTCATCTGTGCAATGTTTACCCATTGATGATAAAACAGCATGGGATTTTTTCTCTAATCCAAAAAACTTAGCTACCATTACTCCTGACAAGCTAAATTTTAGAATCATTTCTGGTGCCAACGAAAAAATATACGCAGGACAAATAATACAATATAAAGTGAACCCATTCCCTGTTTACTCATCTTTATGGGTTACAGAAATTTCACAAGTTGAAGAAGGAAATTATTTCATTGATGAACAACGATACGGACCTTATGATTTTTGGCATCACAAACATTTTTTCAAAGCTATTCCTGGAGGGACGGAAATAAGAGATGTTGTGGATTTTAAAGTTCCCTTCGGTTGGTTAGGACGTAATTTATTAAAAGGTTTAATAAAACGAGAATTAAAAGAAATATTCACTTATCGAAACAACAAACTTACTGAGTTGTTTGGAACATATACTCAATAAAACATGGGATTTTTATCATTTTTTAAAAAGAAAACCGAATTAGAAAAACTGCAAAGTAAGTATGAAAGCTTACTCAAGGAATCTTTTGACCTTTCCAAAACCGATAGAACAAAGTCGGATAGCAAAAGAGCTGAAGCAGAGGAATGCGCTAATGAAATTGAAAAACTAAAAAATAATTAAAGCATAACATGGAACAATACTTTAGTAAAAACGACATTGCCAATTTAGATCGTAGATATAAGGTAAACCTGATCAACTCTGTTAGNGGTTATAAATCAGCAAACCTTATTGGAACGATCAATAGTGATGGAGTGAGTAACTTATCCATTGTTTCATCAGTTATTCACTTAGGATCCGAACCAGCCTTAATTGGTTTTATAATGCGTCCTAACTCCACCCCGAGACACACATACAATAACATCAAAAAAAACGGCTGTTTCACCGTTAATCAAGTGCATAAAAACATCGCAGCGAAGGCTCANTTTTCATCAGCAAGGTTTGATGAAGATGAATCNGAGTTTGATGCTCTTCAACTNACAGAAGAATATAAAGATGAATTTGTTGCGCCTTTTGTGAAAGAATCTAATATTAAGATTGGACTTAAACTCGAAGAAGAAAAACTTATTAGTAATGGCTGTANATTAATTATTGGNTCCATTCAGCATCTCGTAATTTCTACCAATGCAATAGAGGAAAGTGGTGCCTTAAACCTTGAGTCAATAAATACGGTGAGTGTTTCTGGTTTAAACAAATACTTTTCGGGTAAATTCCTTTATGAATTTCCATACGCCAAAAAGAAAGACTTAAACAAATTTCTCAAAAAACCAAAAAAAGAACGACCTGATAATGTTGTTTTTAACGAACAAACAAACCGATACGATGCAGCACTGCGGGAATATACTACCAATGTTGGAGCTCCAAGTATTAAACATGATAACTTAGGTCATTGGAAAAAGACAGGTAGTAATAAGGTTAACCATCATTTAGCAACAAAATTTCAAGACATAAAAAATCAGTACAAGAGTATGCTGGAAATTTATGAATGGAATCAAAAAATTTATGATTCACTCTTCAACTTTGAGCCCGTAATTGGAATGAATTACCATTTATATGAAAAAGAAAACGAAACCTTGTTTTTATCTATAATTGCTCCAACTGATTGGAATAAGAAACACGTAGGTTCTTTTAAACTAGATGAAGATAGAATCTTTAGAAAACTAGAGAGTAACCCAACATATTTTTAGAAAAATTTCCCGTTATGAAAAAAACGATACTAATAACAGGTAGTTCGGGAATGTTGGCTCAACATTTTTATAAAAAATACAGCTCAGATTATTCTATTCGGTTCCTTACTCGAAAAGTAACAAAAAATAACGATTTTTTGTGGAATATTGAGCAACAATATATTGATCCAAAAGCCCTTGAAGGTGTGGACGTAATTATACATTTGGCTGGTGCCTCAATAACAGGTAAACGCTGGTCAGAAAAAAGAAAAAAACTACTTCTTTCTAGTAGGGTTGATAGCACTAATTTATTA
>JGI24539J26755_10001133_pt1 | contig 12392 bp, 12 predicted proteins | sample NorSeaMetagenome_2_FD_26755 | JGI IMG/M metagenome (IMG submission 26755) | reverse complement strand
AAAGCTAAAATCCCATAACATTCCCAAACAAATTGCACTAAATCCAGCTACAAAAATTAATATTATTTTATCTTTTAAATCTTTTGATTTATTCAAAATTACATGACCACAGAACATACCTGTTATCCCAGTAGCTATTGCGGGAATAGTGCTAAAGAAACCTTCAGGATCCCAAGTTTTTTGATACATTCTTCCTGGTGTTANGAACTGATCAATCCAAGCAGCGAAATTGATTCCAGGTTCAAGTGTGCCAGCCAATGAATCNCCAAAAGGAACTTTTGTCATAAAAACCCAATACAGGATAAGTAAAATAACACCAATCCAAACCTGAACTAAAAACGAGGAATTAAGATAAATTACGGAACAGAAAAGGTAGACTAATGCGATTCTTTGAAGAACTCCAGCTATTCGTAAATTTTCAAAATCAAAATTTGGAAATAAAGCTAAAAACAACCCNATTGAAAAAATAATTATGGTTCTTTTTATTATCTTAAAATAAANAGAAGATTTGNANTTTTTAACTTTTGAAAGCGCAAGAACAATTGAGACNCCTACAATAAATAAAAAGAAAGGAAAAACAAGATCNGTAGGAGTAGCTCCATGCCAATCCGCGTGTCTTANAGGAGGATAAACATATGACCAACTTCCAGGATCGTTCACCACTATCATAGCAGCAATTGTNAGTCCTCTAAAAAAATCTAATGAAAGTAACCTTGAATTCATTTATTCAAGTTACAAATTATTTATAATCCTAACCCTTCAAGATCTTCCGCCTCAGAGTTGTCTTCTTCAGCAGGTTTTATAACTTCACAATCAATAGGGATTGAAAGCTCCTCAGGTGCTAAAAAATCCTCTTTTGAAATTCCTAATCCTTCGTTTTCGTAGCATTTTTTCATAAACATTCCCCAAATCGGAAGTGCCATAGTTGCCCCTTGTCCGTAAGCGATAGTTTCAAAATGAGTTGCCCTATCCTCGGCACCTACCCAAACACCAGTGACTAAATTGGGAACCATACCCATAAACCAACCGTCGCTTTGATTTTGAGTAGTTCCAGTTTTACCAGCAATAGCGTTATCAAAACTATAAGGATATCCTGTAACAACGTCTCTGTAGACGGGATTTCTATCTTCTTCAGGGATATTATGACGTAATCTAGCACCTGACCCAAATTTAGTTACCCCTTCAAGTAAATTAACAGTAACATAAGCAGATTCAGCACTTATAACATCCTTAGTTTCAGGAGCTGACTGATAAAGTAGCGTCCCATTTTTATCCTCAATTCGAGTAATCATAGTAGGCTTTACGTAAATACCTTGATTTGCAAAAGCACCATAAGCACCAACCATTTCAAAAACACTTAAATCTGGTGTTCCAAGAGCGATTGCAGGAACATCTGGAATGTAAGATTCTATTCCTAAGTTTCTGGCCAAATCAGCAACAGGTTTTGGCCCCACTTTGTCCATTAACTGTGCACTGATTGTGTTTTTTGAGTTTGCTAGTGCGTTTTGTAATGTTCTAAATCCACCGTATTTATCACTGGAATTAGTAGGGCACCACGGTTCGGGGTTTCCATACTTATAAGGTTCAATACAATAAATAGCATCAGGAAGTGAATCACATGGAGATAGCTTTAATTGATCTATCGCTGTGGCATATAAAAAGGGTTTAAAAGTGGATCCGATTTGTCTTTTACCTTGTTTTACGTGATCGTACTGAAAGTGTTTAAAATTAATGCCGCCTACCCAAGCTTTTACATGTCCTGTTTGAGGTTCCATAGACATCATTCCGGCTTGCATAAAATGCTTATAATAACGAATAGAATCAATAGGCTTCATAATTGTATCTATTTCGCCTTTCCAAGAGAAAATAGACATAGGAACTTCTTTTTGGAAAGCTTCAAACATTTCTTCCTCTGTCTTGCCTGTTCCTTTCATTTTTCTCCACCTTTCGGATCTTTTCATGGCTCTTTTAAAAATCTGTATCGAATCTTCCGATTCTAGATCTAAAAAAGGAGCGGTTGGATTTAATTCCGGGGTATTTTGTTTAAAAAATTCTTCTTGTAGGTTAGCCATATGCAACTTTACGGACTCTTCAGCGTATTGTTGCATATCATAGTTTAGAGTAGTATAAATTCTTAACCCATCTAAATAGATGTTATATTTTGATCCGTCATTTTTTGTATTATTGGCAGTCCACCCTTTAAGGAAATCTTGCAAGTAGGCTCTAAAATATGTTGCAAGTCCTTCTCTGTGAGATTGAGGAGTGTAATTTATTGAAAGCGGAATTTTAGTAAGAGAATCTACTGCTTGTTGGTCTATATGACCATTTCTTTTCATTTGATTAAAAACAACATTTCTTCTGTTTTTTACAATTTCAGGCCGCCTTAAAGGATTGTAATAGGAAGAGTTTTTAAGCATTCCAACAAGTACTGCAGACTCTTCAATTTTTAAGCTATCTAGTTCTTTGTCAAAATATATACTTGAAGCTGATTTTATGCCATCTCCGTTATAGCCAAAATCATAAATGTTTAAATACATGGCTACTATTTCTCGCTTAGTGTATTGTCTTTCGAGCCTAACAGCAATTACATATTCTTTAAATTTTTGTGCTAGAGCTTGAAAGATATTTCTAGACCTTACGCCAACAAAAAGTTGCCTGGCAAGCTGTTGTGTTATAGTGCTTGCGCCTCCTTGACTACCTAAAAACACTATTGCTCGAAGGGTCCCTTTAAAATCAATTCCTGAATGACTGTAAAATCTCTCGTCTTCAGTTGCAATAAGCGCATCTACTAAGTTTTTAGGTAAATCATCAAACTGAACAGGGATTCTGTTTTCACCAAAATGGAATTTGCCTAAAATTTTATTGTCAGAAGAAATAATTTGAGAAGCTAGATTAGTATTAGGGTTTTCAAGCTGTCTAAAATCAGGCATGTCTCCTAAATAACCCAGTGAGGCAGCATAAAAAATAGCAGTAAAAATAGAAACACCAGAAAAAAAGAGAATCCAAAAACCATAGAAGTATAGTCTGAATTTTTTTGGCATAATTTTTTTCTTTTTCGCCATTGTATTATTCAATTAATAATCCAAAGTTAAGAACTCCATCCAAATTTTCAATTTCTTTAATTTCGTTATTTAATCTCATTGAAGTTCTAACTTTTAATTTAAAAGTTTCTCCCTTTTTTAAAACAAAATCAGTTTTGTAAGGAAGCTTATGTTCAACAACACTTATTTTTGTGTCTCCAAGCCATTTCCCGTTTGACTCAGCTAATTTAAATTCTAAAGTATCAATTAGGGTTTCATTACTTACAGAAAGAAGTTCAGCAATTAAAAAAATATTAGCGAAAGGATAATCATTATTATGCCTTATTACAAAATCAATGTTTTTTATTGTGTCCTGTTTTTCACCATGAAAATCAAATTCCACTATTTCAGAGTTTCCCCAACCTAACTTAAAATTATGAAATTTTAAAAACTCAGTAGTTTCACATGAATTTAGCATAATTGCTAAAACAATAATTAGAAATCTATTTAACATAATTTAAATTAGACTCTTTTTGAGAATTTTCTTTTTTTCTTTTTCTTTCTTTTATCAAACCTGGTTAAACTGTCCTGTCCAACTACATTTTCAAAACTTATGTCTGAAGATATTTCTGAAATTGTATAATCTTCAAGGCTTTCAATTTTTTTGCCAGTTTCGTTTATTTTGATAATCTTTTTTACATTTTCTTCACTTATTTGATGCCAATTGATACTGTCGTTTTTGTAAACAAACCATAGAATCTTTTTGAAAATGTCTATTTTTTGGCAATATGCAATACCTTTTTCAGTTAACAGTTTGGTATTAGACTTAGGAAAATCTTTTAGTGCATCTTGATAAAAGTCCAATTCATAGTTCAAACAGCATTTTAGCTTTCCACATTGTCCAGCTAGTTTTTGAGGATTTAGTGAAAGCTGTTGATATCTAGCAGCAGATGTAGAAACTGATCTAAAATCTGTAAGCCAGGTTGAGCAGCAAAGTTCTCTTCCGCACGAACCTATTCCTCCAAGCCTTGACGCCTCTTCTCTTAAACCGATTTGCTTCATTTCTATTCGAGTACTAAACTCTCGGGCCATATTTCTTATAAGCTGTCTAAAATCTACTCTTCCAGCAGCCGTATAATAAAACGTTGCTTTTGATGCATCGCCCTGAAACTCAACATCAGAAATTTTCATCTTTAGACTTAAAGAGATAGCTAATTCTCTTGCCTTTTTTTTAATTGTTTCTTCTTTTTCTCTTGCTCTTGTCCATTTATCAATATCACTTTGAGATGCAATCCTTTGAATATTGAAAAACTCTGTTGTTTCGGAGTTAATTTTTTTTCTTTTTAACTGAATAGGGATTAAACCACCTTTTAAAGTCACAAACCCAACGTCATATCCTCTTTCTGCTCCAACAACAACCAAATCACCAATAGAAATTGATAAATCTTTAGAATTTTTGAAATAGTTTTTTCTTCCGTTTTTAAATCTTATTTCAAAAATATTATTCAATTTTTGATCAGATAAAGGTTCCATGTTTTCTAACCAATCAAAAACTGTTAGTTTATTACAACCGTCCGTTCCGCAAGTACCATTATTTTTACAGCCCTTAGGCTCACCATTTGAAGAAGAACAACTAGTACAACTCATTATTATAAATTATTAATAAAGTTTAAAGTTAACTAAATATAGACGCGATTTAAAACAATTAAGAAGATGTTTTTTTAAACTTTAAAACCTCTGACCTTCCTTTTTTAAAAATTTGGTTACTATTCTTTTGTCCTTTTCTTAATTTCTTCTGATCTTCAATTGAAAGGGAATTAACATTATAACATTCTTCAGAACAGCAATTATTATATTCTTTAGCACATTTTTCGCATTGAATAAAGAGTAAATGACAAGCCTCGTTTTCACAGTTAATATGCGTGTCACACTTTTCTCCGCATTGATGACAATTAGCTATTATTTTTTCTGAGACTGTTTCGCTTCTTCTGTGATCGAAAACAAAATTTTTTCCTATAAATTTATTATTTATTTTATGTTGATCAACTTGCCTAGCGTATTCAATTATCCCCCCATTTAGTTGATATACCTTTTCATAACCTTTGTGTTTTAAAAATGCACTAGCTTTTTCACAACGAATTCCCCCAGTACAGTACATTACTATGTTTTTGGATTTTTTATGTTTCTCAAATTTCTTTTCAATAATTGGCAAGGATTCTCTAAAACTGTCAACATCAGGTAAAATTGCGCCTTCAAAATGACCTATTTCACTTTCATAGTGATTTCGCATGTCGACAAGTAGCGTGTTAGGATCATCGATTAGTGAATTAAATTCAGAGGCATTAACATGTATGCCGTTATTTGATAAATCAAAACTATTTTCAGACAGTCCATCTGCAACAATATTTTTTCTAATTTTTACTTTAAGTTTTAAAAATGAAAAATTATCTTGCTCTACAGCAACATTTAACCTGATTTCTTTTAAAAACTCTACAGTATCTAATTTTGTTTTAAATGCTTTAAAATTTTGTGAAGGGACAGAAAGTTGAGCATTAATTCCTTCACTAGCTATATAAATCCTTCCCAATACATCAAGCCTTTCCCACATTAGGTAAAGATGATCTCTAAAAAGAGAGGTGTTTTTAATTTGATGGTATTTGTAAAAAGATAATGTAATTCGCCTCTTGCCTGCTTTCTCTATTAGACTTGATCTTTCTATAGCACTAAGCTTATTATATAATTGCATCATTTATCTTAACTAGAAGCGAAAATAATATTTTAAAAATTAGCAAAAAAATCAACCATATTACGTTATGACTTAAATTAAATATATTGTACTTTAGACATGTAATTTAATTCCACAATTTTATGAGTAAAGAAAAAGATTCAAAACTAAAAGCATTACAATTAACCTTAGATAAATTAGACAAAACTTACGGCAAGGGAACTGTAATGAAAATGGGAGATGCAGAAATTGTAGAAATTGATTCAATTTCTAGTGGATCTTTGACATTGGACAATGCGCTGGGTGTTGGAGGATATCCAAAAGGAAGAGTTATTGAAATATATGGCCCTGAGTCCTCTGGTAAAACAACTTTGACTCTTCACGCTATTGCCGAGTGTCAAAAAGCGGGAGGGATTGCTGCTTTTATTGATGCGGAACATGCTTTTGACAGATTTTATGCTCAAAATTTAGGAATTAACATAGATGAACTAATAATTTCTCAGCCTGATAATGGTGAACAAGGACTTGAAATTGCAGATAATTTAATTAGATCAGGAGCAATTGATATTATAGTTATTGATTCTGTTGCTGCTCTTACTCCAAGAAGTGAAATTGAAGGTGAAATGGGAGATTCAAAAATGGGTCTTCACGCAAGATTAATGTCTCAAGCTTTAAGAAAATTAACTTCTCATATTAGCAAAACAAACTGTACTGTTATTTTTATAAACCAACTTCGTGAAAAAATTGGAGTTATGTTTGGAAACCCTGAAACTACAACTGGTGGAAATGCACTTAAATTTTATGCTTCAGTTAGATTAGACATAAGAAGATCAACTCAAATAAAAGACAATAGCGGAAACGTTTTAGGTAACAAAACTAGAGTGAAGGTTGTAAAAAATAAAGTTGCTCCCCCTTTCAAAGTAAGTGAGTTCGACATTATGTACGGCAAGGGAATTTCTAAATTAGGTGAAATCATTGATTTGGGAGTTGAACATGATATAATTGACAAAAGCGGATCATGGTTTAGTTATGGAGACACTAAATTGGGACAAGGAAGGGATTCTGTTAAGACTATTTTGACAGATAATCCAGAGTTATCAGATGAAATCGAAGCTAAAATTATTGAAATAATTAAAGCCTAGGCGCTAAATCATTTAGCATAAAATCGTAAACTTTTTGCTTTAAGTTTTCCATATCCTTTTCTTCAAGACCTTTAGTGTCTATATGTTTATGAACCTTAGCCCTTAAAAGCCCTGGACCTCCAACAAAATGATTGTAAGAAAAGTGATAAGGATATCGTCTTTCACAATCATAAAACGACATTGGAACGATAGGTATTTGACAGTGTATGGAAAATCTAAAAACACCATTTTTAAAAGGCGCTAACTTTATTTCAGGAGATGTAACTAGTCCTTCAGCAAAAATACAAAGGCTTAAACCCTGTTTTAATTTTCTTTGAGCATGACCATAAACGGCTTTTCGACTATTAGGATCTTCTCTATCGACCATTATACAAACTCTTTTATAAAAAAATCCAAAAACAGGAAGAACTACTAATTCTTTTTTCCCAACAAAAACAATTGGATTTTTACTAATCTGTAACATAAGCATAACATCAATCATACTTTTATGATTCGCTGTTAGCATATAGTTTTCTCCTTTTAAAAGCGGTTCTGAAAATTCAATTTTTGGTAATAACCCCATTCCTAGCAAAATAAGTTTCGCCCATATATTTCTAGCAACCCAGTAAAATTGAGGATACCATTCTTCTTTAAAACTAAATAGAAAAAAAAGTGGAAGGCATATTATAATTCCAGCAGCAGCTAAAGAGTAAAACCATATGTTGTATAATCCACACAAACCTATTTTTAGAGACCTAATCATAATTGTAAAAGTAATTAAATGAGTGATATAATTTTTAAAACTATTACTTTTGTTATTAATCTAAGATAAATGTCAAGAATTCTAACAGGAATACAAAGCACAGGAACTCCTCATTTAGGAAATATTTTGGGAGCCATAGTACCTGCGATAAAAATGTCAAACGAATCTAAAAACGAATCATTTTTGTTTATTGCAGACATGCATTCTTTAACCCAAATTAAAGACAAGGAGATTCTTAGAAACAATACTTATGCAACTGCAGCTGCATGGCTAGCGTTTGGGTTAAGTACTGAAAAAACGATTTTTTATAGACAAAGTGATGTCCCTCAAGCCACTGAGCTATCTTGGATATTATCATGTTATTTTCCATATCAAAGACTTACATTGGCACATTCTTTTAAAGATAAATCGGACAGATTAAGTGATGTTAATGCAGGGATTTTCACTTATCCAATGCTAATGGCAGCAGATATTTTATTGTATGATGCAGAGGAAGTGCCAGTGGGAAAAGATCAACAACAACATTTGGAAATGACAAGAGATGTTGCGTCTAGATTTAACAATATATACGGAGAAACGTTTGTTTTGCCAATTGCAAAAGTTAATAAAGAAACTCAATTAATTAGTGGAACAAATGGTGAGAAAATGAGTAAATCTAAAGGGAATATAATTGATATATTTCTGCCAGTAAAAGCTTTAAAAAAGCAAATTATGGGAATTCAAACTAATAGCACTCCAATTGACGAGCCTAAAGATTATGAAAGCTGTAATGTATTCAAACTTTATAGCTTAATTGCAGATCAAAATTCGATAAATTCATTGAAAGAAAATTATTTAGGTGGTGGATTTGGTTATGGCCATGCTAAAACGGAACTTTTTAATTATATACTCACAAAATTTTCCAAAGAAAGAGATAGTTTTAATTATTATATGTCTAACAAAGAAGAACTTGATAAAGTTTTAAAAACAGGAGCTGTAAAAGCAAATAAAGTAGCTCAAGAGGTCTTAAATAGAGTTAGAGAAAAGCTAGGCTATAATTAGAAGGACTTTAGTTTAGAAATTAAATCAAAAAAATGTATTTTTGAGTATATGCAACTTTCTAAACTCATCAGCGAACTACTTATTGAACACGATTGTGTTACTGTTCCAGGATTAGGAAGCTTTTTAGGCAATTTTAAGTCAGCTCACTATGACTTAGAAAATGAAAAGTTTTATCCGCCTTCAAAACAGATTTCTTTTAATTCTCAAATAAAAGTAAATGATGGCCTTTTAGCTAAATTTATGTCTGAAAAATCAGGATCTGATTATGATTATGCGTTAAAAGAAATACATCAAGAAGTTTTAAAAATCACTCTTAATCTTAAAAAAGGTTTAGTTGTTTTAAAGGATATAGGCGAGCTAAATTTAAATAATGAGGGGAATATGGTTTTTACTCCATTCCAAACTAAGAATTTTTTGAAAGATTCTTTTGGACTGTCCCCAATTTACATTAAAGAATTAAGTCAAGAAGAAAATAAAAAAGAATTTGTTTTTGAGCCAAAAGTTAGATCAATTAAAAGGTCTAAATTTTATCAAACAGCAGCTGTTTGGGCCTGTATAATTTTTGGAGCAAGTTCCATTTATTATAATGTTAATAATGATCTTTTAGAGCAAAAATTAGCTTACGAACAAGACTTAAGAGATGAATCCTTTTCTAAAGTTCAAAAAGCAGTTTTCGACTTAGGATCATTACCCTCCCTTACAATTAATGTAAAAAGAAAAGCTTCTCAGTTTTATGTTATTGCCGGAGCATTTAGAGTTTCTCAAAACGCTGAAAATCTTGTTGCAACTTTAAAAGAAAAGGGATATAATTCAAAGGTTTTACCATTAAATGAAAAAGGTTTAAACCCTGTAGCATTTGAAGGCTTTTCTAATAGAGTTGAGGCTGTGAAAGGTCTTAGATCTATTCAAAAAAAAGAAAATAAAGATGCTTGGCTTTTAGACATTAATAGTCAGAAATAAAAATGCAGTCCAAAACACCAGAAAATTCTAAAGCAGTCCAAACAGATCTTGTATTACCCGGGGATACAAACAGTCTAAATAGTTTGTTTGGGGGAGAGTTGTTGGCAAGAATGGATAGAGTTGCTAGTATAGCTGCCATTAAACACTCAGAACAAATTGTTGTTACAGCATCTGTCAATAATGTTGCGTTTGGAGAACCTGTTCCTGTTGGAAGTATTTTAACCATTGAAGCTAAAGTTTCAAGAGCATTTAATTCTTCAATGGAAGTTTTCATTGATGTATGGAAACAAAATAAAACCAATCCAAAAAAGACTAAAGTTAATGAGGCTATTTTTACTTTTGTTGCTTTAAGTAAGGAAGGAAAAACAGTAAAAGTTCCACCAATTCTTCCAGAATCTAAACTAGAAAAAGAGAGGTATGCCGGAGCATTAAGAAGAAGACAATTAAGTTTAGTTTTAGCAGGTAAATTATCCGCTAAAGAAGCTACTGAACTAAAAGCTCTTTTTGAATAAATATAAATGATCCTCATAAAATATATAAAACTTACTATTCCTCTTTTCTTGTGTTTGTTGTTAATTGGATGTAATCCTGAGTTAAAGGAAAAAGAAATAAATTCAAACGGCATTTATTTAAAGGTTTTAGGGACAATTCAAGATGGTGGTATTCCGCATTTGGGTTGTAATAAAAAATGTTGCAAGGATTATTTTAAAAAAGGATATTCTAAAAAACGAGTGGTTAGTTTAGGTATTTCTGACTTAAAAGAAAAAAAAAATTATTTAATAGAGGCTTCCCCTGACATTTCATTTCAATTAAATAATTTTTTAAAAATGAATCTAAAAATCTTAACGGAATATTTATTACTCATGCTCATATAGGGCATTATTCTGGCTTGATTAATCTAGGTCGAGAGGTTTTAAATTCTTCAAAAACACCTCTTTTCTTAATGCCCAAAATGACAGAGTTTATCTCAAAAAATGGGCCTTGGAACCAGTTGGTTAAACTAAAAAATGTCGATTTAAAAAAGATTTTTAATGAAAAATCTATTAAATTAACCGAAGGTTTATCAATAATCCCTTTTAGAGTTCCTCATAGGGATGAATATTCTGAGACAGTTGGGTTTAAAATTATTGGTCCTAAAAAATCAGCACTTTTTATCCCAGACATTGACAAATGGGACAAATGGGATAAGTCAATTAAAAATCTAATTACAGAAGTTGATTACGCCTTTTTGGATGGGACTTTTTATGACTCTAAAGAAATAAATAATAGAGATATTTCAGAAATTCCACATCCTTTTATTATTGAAAGTTTGGAGTTATTTAAAGATTTAAAAGAATCTGACAGGAATAAAATATATTATATACACTTGAATCATACAAATCCTTTGCTAAATTTTGAATCAAAAGAGTACCAACATGTAGTATCAAATGGTTATAATGTAGCGGTTGAAGGATTGGAATTAGAACTCTAAACCAGTACGGAATTTAAAATTATTTCACAGTTTAAAACTCCTGAGATTGGACAGTTTGCTTTAGCATCTTCTGCTAATTCTTCAAACTTTTTTTGATTAATGCCGGGTACTTTAGCTTTAGATTCAATTGAATTGAGATAATTTTTCCATCGATAAATGTTAGAACAGCCTCAGTATTGAGTTCTTCAGGGTTAAAATTTGCTTCATTTAAAACAAAACTCAGCTTCATATTAAAGCAACCAGCGTGAGCAGCGGCTATCAGCTCTTCTGGGTTAGTCCCAAGTTTTCCATTGTCATTTTCAAACCTAGTTTTAAAACTATAAGGCATATTATTAAATGCCCCGCTTTGAGCTGTCAAAACTCCACTTCCATCTGCGCCATCACCTTTCCAAACTGCAACTACTTTTCTTTTCATATTTAAATTTTAAAAATTAATTTTCTATACAGTGCTCTTCACAATATCTTTTTATTTTGTTTTAGGAAGATCCTTTTGAATCATTTTAATATCTACTTCATTATTTTCTAATCCTAATAAATGTTTAGAAAAATGATCTGCTCTGAGCCAAAAATTATATTCTGACATATTTCCAAATCCATGTCTTTGAGTGGGTAAAATCATTAAATCAAATCTTTTGTTTGCCTTAATTAGAGCGTTAGCAACTCTAATTGTAGCTCCCGGATGTACATTGTTATCCATGTCACCTGTTACTAAAAANAGTTTCCCTTTTAAATTATTAGCTAAAGATTGATTTTTTTCAATTTCATACANATAACTCATTGTTCCGTCATCTTCAATTTTTTCTTTAACCCCATGATGNGTTTCGCTCCACCAGCTATTATACATTGAATTATCATGGTTTCCAGCCTGTGAGTAGGCTGCTTTAAAAAAATCAGGATACACCAAAATTGCTGCAGTTGACATGAATCCACCTCCAGAGTGACCGTATATGCCAACCTTGTTTATGTCAATAAACTTATGTCTATCTGCTAACTGTTCAGCTACATATTTTTTGTCTGCTAAACCATAATCTCTTAAGTTGCCATAGCCATAATTATGATACCACTTTGATCTATGAGGATGTCCTCCTCTGTTGCCTAAAGTTATAACTACAAAGCCTAGTTGTGCCATTCGATCTAACCTATCCATACGGACTGAAAAAGACTTGTTCACAGACTCAGTTTGAGGGCCGGGATAAACATACTCAAGAAGAGGATATTTCTTTTTATTGTCAAAATTAAAAGGCTTATACATAACTCCATATAAATCTGTTATTCCATCATCAGCTTTTGT
>JGI24539J26755_10001129_pt1 | contig 12410 bp, 12 predicted proteins | sample NorSeaMetagenome_2_FD_26755 | JGI IMG/M metagenome (IMG submission 26755) | reverse complement strand
CTCTTAAATTCTGATCTGTGCAGGGTCCTTATGACACGTTTTATTTTTGTTACTGGTGGTGTTGTCTCCTCTTTGGGTAAGGGCATTGCAGCAGCTTCGCTGGGCGCCATTTTGGAAGCCAGGGGTCTTGATGTAACCATGCTTAAGCTTGACCCCTACCTGAATGTCGACCCAGGCACTATGAGTCCTCATCAGCACGGTGAGGTTTATGTGACTGAAGATGGTGCAGAAACTGACTTAGATCTTGGCCATTATGAGAGATTTTTACGGGCCAAAATGACGCAAAACAATAACTTCACCACGGGTCAGGTCTATGAGACCATTCTTAGACGTGAACGTCGTGGAGACTTTTTGGGCGGGACTGTGCAGGTTATCCCTCACGTTACTGACGAGATAAAACGTCGTATTGTTGTCGGTGCCGGCGATCATGATATTGCTATTGTCGAAATTGGCGGAACAGTAGGTGATATTGAATCACAACCGTTTCTAGAAGCAGTTCGACAGTTGAGAGGTGAGCTAGGCTACCAAAACTCTTTATTGATACATCTCACCTTGGTGCCATACATAGCAACCGCTGGAGAGACCAAAACCAAACCTACTCAGCACTCAGTCAAGGAAATGCGCTCACTTGGGCTACAGCCTGATGTCTTACTTTGTCGCTCTGAAGTGATGATAGAAGAAGAGCAGCGCAAGAAAATTTCACTCTTCACCAACGTAGAAGAACGTGCCGTAGTGCCGGTTATGGATGCATCGACGGTTTACAAAATCCCTAGAATGCTTCATGAGTGGGGTCTCGATCAGTTTGTTTTAGATCGCTTTAACATTGATAGGCCTGCCGCGGACTTACATCAGTGGGACAACGTTGTTGCCAATCAAATGCTGTCAGACGGGCAAGTAATCGTCGCCATGGTGGGTAAATACATGGATTTGCTCGATGCTTATAAGTCGTTGACTGAAGCTTTAGTGCATGCAGGTATTCAAAACAAAACCAAAGTAAAGATCCGTTATATTGATTCTGAGAAGTTGCTAGCTAATCATGAGCTCCTTGATGGCGTAGATGCTATTCTGGTGCCTGGTGGATTTGGCTCACGTGGTATCGACGGTAAGATTCATGCTGTTAAAGTCGCTCGTGAAAATAATATCCCATATCTGGGTATTTGTCTCGGCATGCAGATAGCCGTGATTGAGTATGCGAGAAATGTTTGTGGCCTCGAGGATGCTAATAGCACCGAATTTGATACTAAGACTGAGTATCCAGTAGTTGGATTAATTGAAGAATGGATTGATCAAGAGGGCAACAAGGAGTTGCGCAGCGCGGATTCCGATCTTGGCGGTACCATGCGTCTTGGATCTCAAGTTTGTCACCTTGTAGCGGGTTCTAAAGCGCAAAATATCTATGGTGATGAGCAGATTCAAGAGCGCCATCGTCATCGGTTTGAAGTGAATAATAATTTTTTACCTAAGCTGAAAGATGCTGGGTTAGTAGTCGGCGGACTATCTTTTGATAAAACTCTCGTTGAGACCATTGAGCTGCCAGAGCATCGCTGGTTTTTTGCTAGCCAGTTCCATCCCGAGTTTACGTCGACGCCTAGAGATGGTCACCCGCTATTTTCAAGCTTTGTTCATGCGGCGACTGCCTACCAGCAGTATAAAAACGCCAACTAGGAGTTAAGATATGGCTTCAAAAGCAATTCAAGTAGGCCAAATCGATGTCAGTAACGATGCGCCTATGACCCTTTTTGGGGGAATCAATGTTTTCGAATCTCGAGACATGGCTATGCGCGTTGCTGAGGCTTATGTGAAGGTTACCGAAAAGCTTAATATTCCCTATGTGTTTAAAGCGTCGTTTGACAAGGCTAACCGCTCTTCAATTCACTCCTTCCGAGGCCCTGGCTTAGATGAAGGTTTGGAAATATTTGCTGAGATAAAATCGACGTTTCATGTGCCTGTGATCACTGATGTTCATGAGGTATCTCAAGTGGTGCCAGTAGCTGAAGTCTGTGATGTCATTCAGTTGCCGGCCTTTTTAGCGCGTCAAACGGACTTGGTTGCAGCAATGGCGGCTACCGATGTGGTAATTAATGTCAAAAAACCGCAGTTTTTGAGTCCTGGGCAGATGGCTAATATCGTTGATAAATTTCGCGAATGTGGTAATCAAAAGGTGATGCTCTGCGAACGTGGAACCTGCATGGGCTATGATAATTTAGTGGTAGATATGCTGGGCTTTAGAACAATGAAAGACGTTAGCGGTGGGTTGCCATTAATTTTCGATGTGACTCACGCCTTGCAGTGCAGAGACCCCTTGGGCGCAGCCTCTGGTGGCCGCAGACATCAGGTAGCAGAATTGGGAAGGGCAGGTATTGCCGTGGGTATTGCGGGCCTATTTCTGGAGGCACACCCAAATCCAGATCAGGCTAAATGCGATGGCCCCAGTGCCTTGCCCTTGGATAAATTAGAGCCTTTTTTAATGCAAATGAAAGCGTTTGATGACTTGATAAAATCGCAACCTGACTTAGGTATAGTTTAGCTAGGATCTTACTGCTTTTCGCCTAATTACGACCCCGCAATTTTTTTACCGTCTCTATTAAAGAGACATAAATAACATCAATGGAGAGACACCCCTATGGCTAATATTGCTGACATTCGCGCCTTTGAGGTATTAGATTCAAGAGGAAACCCTACGATTCAAGCAGATGTAATATTAGATAATGGGATTGTGGGCAGTGCCTGCTCCCCCTCAGGAGCCTCAACGGGATCAAGAGAGGCGCTTGAACTTCGAGATGGTGACAAAAGTCGTTATCTTGGCAAGGGTGTGCTCACTGCAGTAAATAATGTTAATACCACCATAAAAAAATTACTTGTCGGGAGTTCTGTCACTGAGCAACGTGAGCTTGATCGGATGATGATTGATGCTGATGGTACTGAGAACAAGGCAGTTTTTGGCGCTAATGCGATCTTAGCTGTATCTTTGGCGGCAGCAAAAGCGGCGGCTCAAGATAAGCAAATCCCTCTTTATGCACACATTGCGGAACTAAATGGCACGCCGGGTGTTTACAGTATGCCGGTGCCGATGATGAATATTATTAATGGCGGAGAGCACGCTGATAATAATGTTGATATTCAAGAATTTATGGTTCAGCCAGTATCTGCGGAAACATTCTCTGAAGCCTTACAGATGGGTGCTGAAATCTTTCATTCGTTGAAAAAGGTGCTTAGTAGCAAAGGTCTGAATACCGCTGTTGGTGATGAAGGAGGTTTTGCACCTAATCTTTCTTCCAATGCGGAAGCACTCGCTGTTATCCAAGAGGCTACTGAAGCTGCTGGCTATGACCTGGGGTCTAATATAACTCTAGCTCTAGACTGCGCTGCCTCTGAATTCTATAGGGACGGGAAATATGATCTTGCCGGAGAAGGCAAGGTATACTCGGCGGAGGGATTCAGTGACTTTTTAGCTGAGCTTTGCGATCAGTATCCTATTATTTCTATTGAAGACGGCCAGGATGAATCTGACTGGGATGGTTGGAAGTACCAGACTGAAAAGCTGGGAGCACGCGTTCAGTTAGTGGGTGATGATNTGTTTGTCACCAATACTAGCATTTTAAAGCGCGGAATTGACATGGGTGTTGGAAACTCAATTCTCATAAAATTTAATCAGATTGGTACTTTATCTGAGACGCTCGACGCTATTAGCATGGCTAAAGATGCTGGCTACAGTGTTGTTATTTCACATCGCTCGGGTGAAACAGAGGATACGACGATTGCTGATTTAGCGGTGGGCACAGCAGCTGGTCAAATTAAGACAGGATCTTTATGTCGTTCAGATCGAGTGGCCAAATATAATCGTTTAATAAGGATTGAGGCTGAGTTGGGCTCGACCGCGGCTCCATACAGAGGCCGTGGCGAATTTAAGGTTTAACATTGAAAAGTTAATGCGACACGAAAATCCTAAAATCGAATAGAATCTCAATATGCGTTGGTTGCTGATATTCCTAATAGTCTTGTTGCTTGGTTTGCAAGTGCGGTTGTGGGTGGGTGAGGGAAGCCTTGCCCATAAGGCAGAGTTAGATGTGCAGCTCGACAAACAAAAAGCTGAAAATGAACGATTGGAACAGCGCAATCAAGTCATTGCTAGAGATGTGGAGAGTTTAAAAAACAATCTTGATACCATTGAAGAGAAGGCGAGAGAAGATCTCGGTATGATCAAGCAAGGCGAAGTCTTTTATCTGGTAACTGATGAGGAAGCTGGTCTGTTGCAGGATAACCTTTCAGAGAGGAAAACTTCACCATGACGACTGAATTTCCAAACTACTGGGCTATTGTCCCGGCCGCGGGCATCGGCAAGCGTTTCTCTGCAGATATTCCTAAGCAATTTCATCAGTTACGTGGGGATCTGGTGGCTCAACATACCCTTAGCAGGTTACTAAAAATCCCCCTTATTAAACGAATTGTAGCGCCTTGCGACCCTACATCGGGTTATTGGGCGCGAGTACGTGCTACAAAAAACCCTCGAGTAACGCTGATTGAGGGTGGTGAAACACGGGCTAATTCTGTCTTGAATGGACTAGTTGCGTTGTCAGGTTTGGCCCAGCCTAACGATTGGGTATTGGTTCATGANATGGCCAGGCCCTGTGTGACCTTATTAGACATCATGAAGCTTATTAATGATCTNAAAAGCCATCCGGTCGGCGGTTTGCTGACGGCACAAATTAATGAAACTCTGAAAACTGTAACACCAGACAATTATGTGGGAAAAACTGTTGATCGCAACTGTTATCGAGTAGCTCAAACCCCACAAATGTTCCGATACGGGCTATTGCATGATGCGATCCAGCTTATGCTTCAGGAGCAAAAAATGCCCACTGATGAAGCGTCTGCTATGGAGTATTCGCAGCATAAAGTGCTCACTGTTGAAGGGCGATATGACAATATAAAAATTACTCGTAGAGAGGATCTTACGATGGCTGAGGTAATTTTAATGAATCAGGAGAAGCAGCGATGCGAATAGGCCACGGTTATGATGTTCATGCTTTTGGTGTTGGCGATGCCCTGATATTAGGTGGCATCTCTATTCCGTTTGAGTACGCATTTATTGCCCATTCCGATGGCGATGTTTTAACTCACGCATTCATGGACGCAATATTGGGGGCTTTGAGTCTTGGCGATATTGGCCGTCACTTCCCAGACACTGATCCCCAATATCTGGACTGTAACAGTCTTGGACTGTTAAGCAAGGTTGCGGAGATGATGAGGGATAGAGGTTATCTTATCGGTAATGCCGATTTAACCATCATTGCCCAGCGCCCTAAGATGGCACCGCACATAACCAGTATGGTGGAAAGGCTTGCCTCAGTGCTGGAATGTGATTGTGAAAGGATTAATATTAAAGCTACGACATCAGAGAACTTAGGCTTTACCGGTCGCGGGGAAGGCATCGCTTGTCATGCGTCGGTACTTTTACAATCAACGACTGACTGACCCAATCTTAGAGATTTCTTATTATCAGCTCTCGTAATTTTGATTTTCAAACTTTACCCTATCTCCACGGTGGGCCACTGGGTTCAGCCCTTTTTCGCTGCTGCCCAGAGGATTTTGTGGTCGATGAAATTTTTGACATTCAGCCTACGGGTGAGGGTGAACACCTTTGGCTTTTGGTGAGTAAGCGTGATCAGAATACTACTTGGGTGGCTGGGCTACTCGCGAAGCTAGCCGGTATCCCGCGAAATGATGTTGGGTTTTGCGGTATGAAAGATCGATTTGCTGTTACCAGTCAGTGGTTTAGTCTGCATCTTCCAGGACGCGACTTAGACCTGAATTGCCTGGCGCATGATGACTTTACAGTGTTGCAGACGGCTCGCCATAATAAAAAATTGCGACGGGGTATGCATAAAGGCAATCACTTCAGAATTGTATTGCAGGGTTTTTCGGTAACTAATGCGGTATTAAAACAGCGAATTGAACTGATTAAATTCAAAGGCGTCCCTAATTATTTTGGAGAGCAGCGATTTGGGCATGATGGGAATAACCTCTATGAGGTCCAAAAGCTCATTCAATTCGATAAGCTCAAAGGTAATCGACATGGCACAGGGTTGTATTTATCTGCTGCCCGCTCTTGGCTGTTTAATTTAGTGACAGCCAGACACATACGAGAATCCTATGATGATCTTGCTGAAGGTACTGGGCCACTTTGGGGGCGAGGTCGACCGATCTCTGAAGGACGGTCAGCCACTATAGAAGCCGAAGTCTTAGATAGTTGGCAAGATTGGTGTTACGCCCTCGAGCACGCCGGTTTAAAGCAGCAGCGCAGAGACCTTATTATGGACGCCGATAATATAACCGCTCAATGGATTGAGGCTGATAAGTTGTGTTTAGAATTTAGCTTACCCACTGGATGTTATGCGACAACCTTGATGCGAGAAATCGCAGAATTATCTCGCCCTGAGAACTTTGCCCTATGATATATTGGCCTTCTCAAGGCGTTACAATAATGCCACTTTTAACAACTAACACACTGACTATTTTTTTACGGGAGAAATAGGTGAATTCGACGGAAATGGCAGGTATCGGGATGACTTCCCAGCGAACCCGAGAGCGCCTTATTAGTCGATTGGTTGAGCAGGGTATTACTAATCAAAAAGTGTTAGACGTTATTCGCATAACGCCCAGGCATCTTTTCCTAGATGAAGCCTTGTCCCACCGAGCTTACGAGGATACCGCTCTGCCTATCGGGTTTTCACAAACATTGTCTCAGCCCTATATCGTTGCGAGAATGACAGAAATTCTTCTTTCCGAGGGACCGTTAAAAAAGGTCTTAGAAATTGGCACGGGGTCTGGTTACCAGGGTACCATTTTGGCCCATCTAGCGGAGCAGGTATATAGCGTAGAGCGCATCGAGCCACTGTTAAATAAAGCTAAGCAACGATTTAGAAAATTGGGTCTGACCAATATTTCAGCTCATCTTTCGGATGGTTGTTTTGGTTGGGAAAAACAGGCTCCCTACAATGGAATTATAACAACGGCGGCACCACAATCGATACCTGACGACCTTTTAGACCAGTTAGCACCCAATGGTATATTAGTCATTCCAGTAGGCAGTGGAGATTCTCAAGATTTGAGTGTCGTGAAACGGCTTGGTGATTCTGCTGAGTTTGAGCATACAATTGTTGAGAAAGTGAAGTTTGTTCCTCTACTCGGTGGCCTATCCCACTAGCAACTCAATAGGATTTGATATGAGAACCTCGACCAGTAATATAGTGTTATTTTTAAAAGGGCTAGCAATGGGTGCTGCAGATGTTGTTCCTGGGGTTTCCGGAGGAACGGTCGCTTTTATAACGGGCATCTATTTTGAGTTGGTCAGTACTATAAAATCTCTTGATATCACTGCGGTCAGACTATTGAGGTCTGAGGGTATAGGTGTTGCTTGGCGGCATATCAATGGTAACTTTATTACTGTTTTGTTGGCTGGAATTTTGACTAGCGTCTTTTCTTTAGCGCAGATTATGCATTACCTTTTGATTGCACATGGGGTGCCACTTTGGTCTTTTTTTAGCGGGTTAATTATTGGCTCTGTTATTTTGCTTTTGCGCCAAACTCCACCGACTACAATTTCTAAAAAGCTACTCTTTGTTCTTGGTATTCTTGTCGCTTATGGCATTTCAGTTTCGCCATCAGTGGTTTTAGAGGGGACTGTAATCAGCATGTTCTTTGCTGGCGCTATAGCGCTCTGTGCAATGATTCTGCCAGGGATCTCAGGATCATTTATTCTTGTTCTTTTGGGTTTATATCCCGTATTTATTGGTGCGATTGCTCACCTTCAGGTCGATATTTTGCTCGCCTTTGCGATGGGTGGCATTATTGGATTGATGCTATTCAGTCGTTTTTTGTCTTGGCTGTTAAGCCGTTTTCAAACATCAGTGATTGCCGTAATGTGTGGTTTTTTGGTCGGCAGCTTGAGTATTATTTGGCCTTGGAAAAATACCTTTCCTGAGAGAATTAACGATGATGGCAAGGCATTGGTGACTGTCACTGAAAATTTATTTCCCAGCCAATTTTTTGAGGTTACGGGGCAAGATCCGCAAACTTTATTATGTTTGTTTGTATTTTTAATTGGGTTCGCCATGGTTTTGAGTGTAGAATTTTTAAACAAGCGAAAAATATAATTTATTAAGGTAGGTTCACCTCGGTGTCAAGAATAGCCTTCATGTTGCTCATGCTATCTTCTATTGCAGGCTGTTCTAACACTCCGGCTAGTGTCAGTGATCGCAGTCAGCCGCCAGATATAAGGATCAAAAACCACCGTGTAGAAGTTGGGGAGACACTCTATTCGATAGCTTGGCGCTACGATTTAAGTATCTATGATCTCGCGCGTGCCAATTCACTGGTGACGCCATACACCATTAATCCTGGGCAGAAGCTAAGTTTGGTTGTAACGAAAATCCAACATGCCGTAACCGCTGGGGATACACTCTTTTCCATTGCCTCTAAGTATGACTTAGCAGTTGAGGGCTTGGCTGCTCAGAATAGCTTGAGCCCTCCTTATCTTATAACGCCCGGACAAATCCTCTCCCTAGATTTGAGATCGACACTACCCTCCAAATCGCAAGTCATTCGAACTGCAGATGTTGCTACTAGCGAGCCGATAAATCGCACTTCGCCACGGTTGAGACCACAAGCCAAACTCATATCAAAACCGCTTGTTTATAGCAGTAATTGGGAGTGGAAATGGCCTGTAGATGGACAAGTCGTTGAGACATTTAATCCTAGCAAGTTGCAAAAAGGTATCAAACTTAAAGCGAGTAATGGCAGTCAAGTTCGTGCTGCTGCTCCCGGCAATGTGGTCTATGCGGGCTCAGGATTACGCGGCTATGGAAGGTTGATTATCATCAAGCATAGTGATATTCTTTTAAGCGCTTATGCAAATAATGATAAATTGTTGGTGTCGGTTGGTCAGTCTGTAACTCAGGCTGACGTGATATCAAGTTTAGGCGTCGATGGAACGATGTATTTTGAAATCAGGAAAGATGGCGACCCGGTCAATCCTATAAGCTACTTAAAATAGGCGAGTTGTATTGTTTTAAGATTTACAAGGATTGGCGTCTAGGTTAGTCGCTAAGCAAAAGGTTGATATTGCAAAGGAGTTGCAAAAATGGTCGAAGATGTAATTGGCGACGAATTTAAGGCGCTGTCCTTAGTCGCAAGAAAGAAGAATAAAATTGAAAGTCCGGCTCGTCGAGTTGTCGACGCGACGAGTATTTATCTTAAAGAAATCGGTTTTGTCCCTCTATTAACTGCCGCTGAAGAAGTTCTCTACTCGCGAAAGTTACAGCAGGGTTGTGAGCGCTCTCGACATATGATGATAGAGAGTAATCTGCGTCTCGTAGTCAAAATTTCCCGCCGCTATCTCAATCGAGGCTTAGAACTCTTGGATCTTATCGAAGAAGGCAATATCGGTTTGATGAGAGCGGTTGAAAAGTTTGATCCAGAGTTGGGCTATCGGTTTTCGACCTATGCCACTTGGTGGATTAGACAAACAATTGAACGCGGGATAATGAATCAAACTCGGACTATCCGGTTACCTGTGCATGTAGTGAAGGAACTCAATGTATATTTGCGGGCGTCTCGAAAATTGGCTCAAAGGCTAGATCATGATCCAACGCCAGAGGAGATTGCCGCTGAAGTCAACAAGCCCATTAAAGATGTGCTCAGAATTCTCAGTCTGAGTGAGCGAATCTCTTCTATTGATGCACAGGTAGCTGATCAAGATAAATCGTTAGTTGATACAGTGGCTGATCTTTCGACGTTAAGTCCAGAGAGCCATGCTGAGACGAATAACTTGTCCTCAGCATTGGTGGGATGGCTACAGCAGTTGCCAGAAAAGCAAAGAGAAGTGTTGGTTCGACGATTCGGCTTGATGAATCATCATGAGCAAACCCTTGAACAGATTGGCTCAGAAATTGGTTTGACTCGAGAGCGAGTAAGGCAGATCCAAGTAGATGGTTTACGCAGGTTGCGAGATTTACTGCATCAGCATGACCTTAGCAGCGATGACCTTTTTGAGGAATTATTTAAACATTAGAAGTTTCGGCTTAGACCCTCTCAAGAGAAAGGGTCTAACCTCACTAAGTTAATCTTCAGCGAGGTAGCGCTCTCGTGAAGCTAACACTTCTTTTTTTGCGGCAGCCGCATCATCCCAGCCATCTACTTTTACCCATTTCCCAGGTTCAAGTGATTTATAATTCTCAAAGTAATGAACAATTTGCGCGATGAGCAGTTCAGATAGATCACTCGTTTCTTGAACATGCTCATAGAGTTTGGTTAGCTTACTGTGAGGTACGGCTAATAATTTTGCATCAACCCCCGATTCATCGCTCATGTTTAGTACACCGACTACACGGCTACGTATCACCGCACCTGGCATAACGGGATAGGGTGTCACCACTAAGACGTCTAACGGATCCCCGTCTTCAGATAGAGTTTGCGGGACATATCCGTAGTTTGCGGGATAGAACATTGGTGTTGCCACAAATCGATCAACAAAAATAGCATCACTGTCTTTGTCTACTTCATATTTTATCGGATCATGATTTGCTGGAATTTCGATAATAACATTGATGTCATTTGGCAGATCTCGGCCTGCAGGAATATCGTTGTAGCTCATGGTTTAAGTCCGTAACGTGGCATGGAATACTAGTCGCCAAAGTATAGCGAGTTGTCTAAAACTTGGCTAGAGCGTTTAATCCAGCCGCCCCAAAAATAAGCAGTTTAACGAGCATTTACTTAAACCATGCCACTGTTTTTCGCGTAAAATGCAAGATTGGGCGATTCCCGTGTTAATTTTTAACAAAAACTAAGACAGGTTAAAAATACAGGGACAAAGCCTGTGATATTTTAATAGGGAGATATTAGTCTTGAACACCAACGTTCGCTTCGCATCTTTTTTCACTATTGCACTCATTATTTGGTTTGGTAGCGGGCTGCTAATTTCGCCACAGTCTGGGGAGTCTGTGACTAAAACTACATCGCCAACTAATGTCCAGGTTACCGTTTTTGACGATAAGTTATTTGAGCCTACAGTGACTCTGCGTGCTACCACCGAACCCTACCGGTCAGTAAATATGGTCGCGCAAATAGCGGGACAAATCTCTGCTGTTTTGGTGCAGGAGGGCACAGCCGTTAAAAAAGGCCAAGCCATCTGTGAAATTAGCGTTGAAGATCGTTACTTTCGTTTAGCGCAAGCCAAGGCGCATCTTGATCAATCGTCGATTGCCTATCGTGGAGCTTTAAAGCTGAAAAGTGGCGGGTTTCAGTCAGAACTGGCAATCTCTCAGGCCAAAGCAACACTTGAAACGGCAAAAGCTAACCTCAAGCGTGCTCAGCTAAACGTTGGTCATCTCAAAGTGGTGGCCCCATTTGATGGTATTGTAGAATCGCGTGAAGTGGAGATAGGAGACTATGTTGTTCCTGGTAAAACCTGTGCGTTGATTGTTGACTTGGATCCGTTGAAGGTAACCGCTTTGGTGAATGAACTCGAAGTCAGCCAGATTAAGTTGGGAAGCGTTGCTTCAGCCAGTATTGGAGATAATTCTCCACTGGATGCAGCAGTGAGTTATATTGCTCACCGTGCAGATCCTGCGACGCGAAGCTATCGGCTTGAGGCTGTGATAGAAAATACTGAAAAAGCTATTCGAGCAGGGTTGTCTGCTCGTCTAAACATTCTTACCGAGGGTGTTCAGGCACACTTGATTCCGGCGAGCAGTATTTTGCTCAACGATCAAGGGGGCATGATAGTCCGTATTATTGGCGCTGGAAACATTGCTCAGTCACTGCCCGTAGCGGTACTTGGGGAAACAGGCAACGGGATCTGGGTGTCTGGATTACCAGGGTCGGTGAATATTATTACGGTGGGACAAAATTACGTTATCGATGGTGAGTTGGTCGAACCTACTTTCGTGCAAAACACAGTTAAACTTTAAAGTAGGTTGCTATTAAGATGAGCTTTCTAAGACTGATAGTCGAGCACTCCAGAGCCACCCTTTCAATTATGCTACTGGTACTCGTTGCCGGTGCCGGTTCCCGTCTCTCGATGCCCGTAGAGCTGAATCCTAATGTGACATTGCCGGTGGTCATGATCATGGTTAGGCATGACGGAATTTCGCCTGAAGATGGCGCTAGATTATTGATCCGGCCGATAGAAAAAGAACTCAAAATACTAGATGGTCTGGATGAAGTTAAGGCCACTGCGCGTGAGGGAGCTGTTGTGATAACTGCCGAATTCGAGGTAGGAGACAATATTAAACAGGCTCTGGCTGATGTACGGGAAGCCGTAGATCGCGCCAAAGCGGAATTTCCTCAAGACACCAAGGAACCTATTGTATCCGAGCTTAGTCCAAGTCCCGAACCAACAGTTGTTATTA
>JGI24539J26755_10001123_pt1 | contig 12456 bp, 8 predicted proteins | sample NorSeaMetagenome_2_FD_26755 | JGI IMG/M metagenome (IMG submission 26755) | reverse complement strand
AATAATAAAAAATTAAATAATTTTAGTAATAATTATAATGAAATTGATAAGGAAAATATGATTAGTTATTTTGAAAATCATTTAGAAAAAGAACAATATAAAATACTATTAAGTATTTTTAAAGATTATGATAAATTATTATTTAATATAGATAATTATCCAAAAGAATTAAAGGATGAATGTTTAAAAAAAAATAAAGAACTTTCTTTTTATATTAATAATTGTAAAATTTCTGAAGATAGTATTTATATACCAACTAATTTTACTATTAAATATTTAGAATGGAATAATTTGTTTTGTTATACAACTAATAATATTATTAATTTTCAAAATTTATCTAATTCTACATTTATAATATCTGGTAAAAATGGTATCGGTAAATCAGCTATATATGATATTTTAACTTTAGCATTATGGGGAGAAATTACTAAAAAAAAACAAAATGAAATAACTTCTGGGATCATAAATTATAATTCTGATATTGGAACTACAAATATTGAATTCTATAATAATAATGAATTATATAAAATTAACAGAAAATTTATTAAAAGAAAAGATAATCCATTATTAATTAAAATTACAACTGAATTATATAAATATGATTCTAATAATTTTATTTTACTTAAAAAAGATACAGCATCTAAAGAATTTATTATTAAATTAATTGGTAATATTGAAACATTTTTATCATCGTCTATGATTACACAAAATATTGATTATGATATTTTAAAAATGAATTTTAAAGATTGTACAGAAGTTATTGATAAAGCAACTAATATTCAATATATATACAATTTGTATTCTTTATTTAAAAATGTATTAAATAAATACAAAGATTTTAAAAAAACAATTATTTCCAAAAAAAATGTTTTTAACAATTTAATTAATAATTTTAATAATAAATTAAGCGAAAAAAATATTACAGATCATTATAATGATCTTAATAATTTAAATTTAAAAAAAAAAGAATTAAATAATAATTTAAATTTATTAAATGTTAATATAGATCATGATAATATATTAATTAATTATGATAATTTAATAGAAAAATTAGGTAAAATTAATATTAAATCAAAACAAGAATATGATAATGTATTAGACACATATAATGAATTTAAATTTTTTTTCAAAAATTCTAATATAGATGAAAATGAAATTATGAATTTATATAATAAATATGATATTGGATTAATTACTGATTGTGATATTAAAATAGATAAACCTTGTGATTTATCTATATTACAAGATGAAAAAAAATTTTTAGATAAATATATAAATTTTGTTAATTTATATCCCAATGATAGTATTGATTCTTTAAATAATAAATTAAAATATTATAACCATGAATATGATAAAATTATAATCGAATTAAATACTATTAATAATAATAAACCATTATATTCTGAAAAACCATTATTCGATTATAATGATATTATTAAAAAAATTATCTTTTTATTTGATACTATTGATAATTTTTTAGATTATTATAATAATAATAGAAAATTATATATTAATGATGATATTAAAATTTTTGATAATATTACATATAATATAATACTTAATAATAATAATAAAGAAAAACTATTATTAAATAGAATATGTGATTTTAATAACAAAATTTCATTAATTGAAAAAAATATTAAAGATGATATGATTTTGTTAAATAATATTAATACAATTTCTAAACCAAATACTACAATTAAATTTAAAAATAGTATTTCTGTTAATAAATATATTAATAATATTATTCATAATAATGATATTAATCAATTACTTAATTATAATAATACTAATATTGAAATTATTAATAATTATAATGATAAAATATATCAAATCAATGATATTAATATTATTATTAAAAAATATCAAAATGAAATGGAATTATTAAATAATAATGATGAATTTAAATATGATCCCAATTGTATTTATTGTTCTAAAAGACCATGGGTTATTAAAATTAATGAATTGACTGATAAAATTAAAAAATTAAAATCTCAAATTTTTTCTATTGAAAATTTTATTAAAATAAATTTTAAAGATATTCATTATATTATTAAACAATATAATAAAAATATTATAATTATTGATAAATATAATTTACATAATCAATGGTTATCATATTATAAATATATTGAAAATAAACAAAAATTAGATATTAATATTAAAATATATGATAATTATAAATATTTACTTGAAAACGATAATATTGATTTGAATAATCTTAAAATTAATAATGATAAATTTTCAAATTTATGTTATAATCTTTATAATAAATATATAGAATATAATAATTATATACAATATACTGAATGGTATAATAAATATTGTATTATCGATAATAAATCAAAAAATATTAAAAATAATATTGATAATTTAAATAATCATATAGATTATTTAAATAATATTAAACCAAGAATAACTAATTATAATAAAATTAATAATAATTATAATTTATGGCATGTTGCTTTTAATAAATTATCTATATATAATGCATATAAATATGTAACATTAAAAAAAGATATTTATAATTATGATTTATATCAAAAATATATTAATAATAGAATTTTACAAAAAAATATGTTAGAAAAAATTAATATTAATAATTTAATTCTTAATTTAGATAATTCAATTAATAATAAAAATACTATTATTACTGAATATAATACTACTAAAAATATTAATGATACAAATTTAAATTCATTTAATCAATTATTTGAAATTGAAAATAATATTAATAATATTATTAATATTATTACTGTTATTATTGATAAATTTAAAGACTATAGAAAATGGTTATACGATAATATTATTTTAAAAAATATTGTTTTAAATACTAATACTTTTATTCAAGAATTATGTCATAATGATACTAAAATGTTCGAATTAGATTATATTTTAACTGAAAATAAAGATATTATACATATTAATTGGTTAATTAAAAATAAAGATAATTTTAATAATTCTCAAACTATTTCTATTAATCAAGCTTCTGGTTTTCAACATTTTGTTATATCTATTGCATTAAGATTTAGTTTATTTAATAATAAACATTGCAATCAATTATTTATCGATGAAGGTTTTACTGCATGTGATAAAAATAATCTTTCCATTGTTCCTATATTTTTAAAAAAATTATTAAAAATTTTTAATACTATTATTATCGTTTCGCATATTGATTTAATTCAAGATTCAATTGATGAAAAAATTGAAATTAAATTTAATAATACTGATAAATCTTCTAATATTAAATATTTATGAATTATTTAATAAAATTTTAAAAAGATATACACTGGGTCCTTTATCTATTTTGATATCATTCATATTTAATGTTAAAACATAATATATTTTTTTTACATTAATATAATAATATATATTAAATATAGCAAATAATCCAAGCATTATTTTAAATTCATTTAAAAATAAATATTTATTTCTTTTATATAATATTCCTAATATTAAGAATATATATTTTAAGATTACTATTATAAAATTTCCTATTACTATATAATTTTTCTTTTGATTTAATATTTTATCTATATTTTTATTTATATAAAAATATTGTATTATTATACACAATAATAATGTTATAAATGGAAAATTTATATTATAAATAAAACTTAATATTGCATATAATATAACCCAATAACTAAAATATAAATCTATTCTAAATGACATTATAATATTTTATATCTTTATATTAATGAATAAAAATATTAATAAAATATTAGATACTTGCGATTTACCTATTAATTATTCTCCCACTAGTCATTGTTTTAATGATTCAACACATCATACATGTTGTATTTTAGGACCTAAAGCTAGAAAATATGCTAATAGTAGTGGTAATCCTATTGGTATTGCATCCGAAAAAGCATTTCGAAAAAAATTCGGTTATAAACCTGACAAAAATCACTTAACAACTTGGTGTACTTGTTTCGGTTCTTTGGTTTGTAGTCATTATGCTGATATGTTTAATGATGGAACACGTGTTAAATTTATTAATAATCCAAATACTAAAAATCCAGAAATTATTGATAATATTAAATCAAAAAATTGTGAAGAATATGTTAGAAAAGAATTATATGTAACTAAACATGCTACACCTGGTATTAAACCAGGTTATGATAATTCTAATAAATGTTTGAATTTTAGTATTATTAATAACACTATTAAATTATAAACAAATTTATTTATTTTCTTTCAAATATATGTTTTTTCTTTTCCATATATCATGACAATATGTTTTAATCCCTCCATTTTTTTTATTACCCCATGCTATAAATCTTTGAATACCTGTTCCATTTTTAAAAAAACACATATATTCTATATATATATTATCATTGTCATCAAATAAATTTAAATTTTTTGGTATATTTATATATATCCCCTCTTTGAATTTTAATTGATAGTATTTATATATTTCATTATTAGATATCGGTATAAAATATATATGTTCTGCACTCCAAGTTAGTTGATTATTATAACTATCATTATATATATAATGCATTTTATAATTTCCAGTCCAATCATTTTTTAATATTATATAATTTATTGTTGTATTATTATCATAATCAATTATATTATTTAATTCATCATTTGTTAAATTATATTTTATTAAATAACTTGAATTATATAAATCTTCAATATTTATTTCATTATTTATATTTATATCCTTGTCTATTAAATTATCCTTTTTTAATATAAATTCTTTCATATTTCCATTAATTCCATCATATGATACATATATTCCTGTTCTTATTGAATTATTATATATATATTCATCTGTTAACCATATATTAAATGATATTGTATAATTTGTATTATTTATATTTTTTTTATTTATTAATTTATTTATTATATTTTTTGGCGCTATATATGGAGTACATGTTATACTACAATATCTGGGTCTCACTATTATTGTTTTTAATATATTTGCATTCTCATTTAATTCTTTATAATAATTTGTATGTTTTAATTTAATAATTCTATCTATATTTTCATATTTATAATATTCTCTATTATTATCATAATATCTCTTTTGTTTTTTATAATAATATGGCAATTTTTTAGTTATATTAAATATTTTTCTATTTTTTATATTATTATTATTAAATATATAACTATTTAATACTATTTCGGATTTATCATATTCGGGATTTTTTATTAATGTTTCTCCATTTATAAAATTTATATTATTATAATAATACCATTTGCCTATATATAATGATCTATCTTTATTTTTTGATATTAATTTATTATCAAAGTTCCATCTATTATTTAAACTATTAAAACTATCTTTAATAGGATATATTACTGAATATAAATTAAAACATAATATACTATTAATATTTAATAATAATAATATATATATATTGTATTTCATTATATTAATTAAACAAAATAAATTTTATATAAATATTAATATATAGCAATATAATTTTAAAAAATCTTATTTAATTTTAATATATCATATATATTACTTAAATATTACAATTTAAATACGGATATTTTTCTTTTAAGTTTATTTATAATAATATTATTATTTAATAGCAATTATACTTTTTATAATGAAAATTATTTTACTAATTAGAAGTTATAATAGAGCTAATTATTTAAAAAAAACACTTATATCCTTATTTAAAAGTGATTTGACAAGAGTTAATAAAATTTTTATTTATGATGATAAATCTAATGATAAAAATACTATCAAAATTTTAAAAAATATTAAAAAATATAATATTTATAATAAAAATATTAAAATTATTTATGGAAAAAAAAATTATGGTGTTAATAAAGCATATATTTATCCTTTGAAAATAATAAAATCAAAATATAAAAAAAATACATTAATTATTACTATTGATAACGATATAATAATGAAAAATAAATGGATTAATATTTTATATGATGCATATCATAAAGCAGAAAAATTTTATAAAACTAAAAAAATATTATTAACTGGATTTAATTGTAGTAATCAACATATTAATACATTTAATAATTACTATTATAGTAAAAAAAAACTATATTATAGAAAAAAAACTATAGGTGGTTGTAATTTTGTATTTAATATATCTTTCATTAATTTTATTATCAAAGAATGGAATTATGGAACTAAACTTTTTAAAAATAAACCTTATGCAGCAGATTGGGCTGTTATTAATAAAATGCAAAAATTAAAATATCCTATTTTATGTTTAAATAAATCTGTAATAAATCATATTGGAAAAAATGGAACTTTTTCTTCTCCTAAAATATATAATAGAGATAGTTATTATTAATATTTTAATTTATCTATAATTATTGTTTTAAATAATTATCTACTGTTTCTAATGCTCCATCAGCCCACGCTTGTCTATTACAATATGTTTCCCCTAATATATATATATTTTTTTTTGAAAATATTTTTAATATCTCTTTTTGTACTTTTTTTGAATCTATTCCTGTTTTCCAAAAATGAACTCCTGCATCCCAATAATGCATTGTTATCCATTTGGGATCTTTTATTTTTTTATCTGGAAACATTTCTTTTAACATTCTCTTTAAATGCATTTTTACTTCTTTTTTATTTTTTAAATTATTCCAAAATAATGCATTATAACTATCACTATAACTTATTTGTATTAAACCCGTTTCATAATCTATTGGTATTATAAATTGAATTTTATTTTGCGCTACTGTTTTAGGCATATCTTTAAACCAAACATCTTTATATTGTGCATAAATTCTAAGTAAATGACCATCACTTACATTATTTAATAATTTTTCATATTTTACAAAATATGGTATTTTTAAATAATCTTGTCTTTTTATTGTTAAATATAACTTATCATATTTCTCTTTTTTATTATTTACTATAATTTCTTTTTCCCTTTCATTTATATTATTTAATGTTCTATTTAATTCTATTTTAACTTTTTTTTCTAATAAATATTTATATAATACATCACATAATATTTGTATTCCATCTTTTAAAATAAAAAAATCATTGTTTTCTACATCAAAATCTTTTCTTAGTGTTAATATTGCATTAGATGCATTCATTTCATAAAATTCAGATATATAACCTAATGAATCTTTTAATAATTCAACCTCATTTGAATCTAATAATAATGAAAAATAATTATGTAAATTTAAATTTTTTTCATTTGTTTTTATTTTACTATATATTGCATATTCCCATAATTTATTTAAATTTTCATATTTTGAATTATGATGTTTTAATAATTCTTTCTCATTCATTAATTTACCGTTTATAAAATAATTTTTTTTCTTGTTTATATTAATAATTTGATCTTCTAAATTAAAATCTTTTATTAATTTCATTATATATTTATGTTTTTTTCCTAATCTTCCTGCACCAACTGAATATTTCAAATTATTCTCTTTGTTTTCATATGTATATATTCTTCCACCTATTCTATTTTCTTTTTCATATATTTTTATATTTTCACTTTTTTCGTTTTTTTCTTTTATTAATTTGTAAGCTAGATATAATCCTGATATACCAGATCCAATAATAATATGTTTCATTTTTATTATATATAATATTATTTAAAAAAATATATTATTATTGGATCTGGTATATCGAGACAAGTTAATATCCTTTTTGTATGAATAAATAATTTTTTTTATATCATATTTCAGTTTAATATATTATTATTTAATTACAATAATATTATTTTTTTCATCTTACCAATAATTAGGATGAAAAAAATGAAAGGTAATGGTTTTTATAATAATTTATTATATAAATACAATAAAAATTTCATAATTAATAATATTTATAAAGAGAATGGTAAAATTGATTCATTTTATAAAACTTCGGATCTAAAAACTAAAAAAAAAATAGAAAAAAATATTAATTCTGTACTTTGTTTATTAATTAACAAAATATATAATACAAAAGATACTGATATTAATTATCAAAAATATATTAATAATTTTATTAAAATTATTAATATAATTAATAATAATAATTTTGAATTATTTAAAATTTCTATTAAAAATAATCGTTATGATAAAAATAATATTATTAATATTTTTACACTCCCTTGCACTAAAAATATAAATGATATAGTATTTCAGCAAGCATATTGTGATAGAATTGCTGAAATATATACACAATTTATTATTGAATTATCTATTTTCAAGTGGGATGAATTTAAAACTAAATATATTTCAAATAAATATAATTATTCTCTATATAAAAATATTATACAACATTTAATATATTTTTTTAAAGAAAATAATATTTCAATTAATATTATAAATATTATATTATTTGTTAAATTATTACCAAAACCATTGCCTGATCATATTAACTTTATTATTAATACTTATATGCCATCTTTCATACATATAAATTATCAATTAGATAGTAATATTTATGAAAACATATATAAATATCATAGACTAAAAAAAGCTCCTGATATTTTAAATCCACCATTATCCTCTCCACAGGCTGTATTAGATACAGCACATTCTACGACGTCAAAAATTCAATCCTCATCACAACCCTTAATTCCAAAAACGCCTACAAGAGTTCCTCCTCAATCCTCAATCCCCAAAAACTCTTCAGCAGTTCCTCATCAATCCTCATCACAACCCTTAATTCCAAAAACGCCTACAAGAGTTCCTCCTCAATCTTCAATCCCCATAAAGTCTTCACCAGTTCCAACAACAAGCCTGAACCCTAAACCTAAACCAAAAACGCCTCTACACATCTACACCCCTCAATCCCCAATCCCCAAAAAGCCTTCACCAGTTCCTCATCAATCCCATTCACCCCTTCCAAGCCCTAGAATTCCTACACCCGTGCCAGAAAATTCCAATATTCCACACTTCAAAAATGTTCATTCACTTCCAATCACAAAAATTGCATCCTTCTCTTCTGTTCCTTCTCTTTCAAACTCCAAATTTTCACAATCTTTCTATATTCCACCCTTCAAAAAAGTTCATTCTCTTCCAATCCCAAAAAAAGCATCCTTCAAAAGTTCTATATCTGTTTCAAAGTCCATAATTCCTCCAGCTGTGTCTTCCCCACTTCCAACTGATAGCCAAATGGACTTATTTTATGCAGAAGAACTTGAGAAAAAAAGACTTGAAAAAGAAAGACTTGATGAAGAAGAACTTCGTCAAAAACCAAAAAGTTATAAACCTGTGCAACCTATAAATCCTGCAGCTGTGTCTTCCCCACTTCCAACTGATAGCAAAATCCGCCAAATGGACTTATTTTATGCAGAAGAACTTGAGAAGCTGCAGAAAGAGATTGATGAAGAAGATCTTCAGAAAAAACAAAAAAGTTATAAGGCTGTGCAACCTATAAATCCATCCATGGCCCCAGAATCAGATTCACCAATATGGGGTGCAGATGACGAAATTATTAATGTAAGTAAATTACATACAGATAGAAGATTAAAATATTTTGAATTAAATCAAATATTAAATAAACAAAAACCATATGTTTCATTTAAAGATATTACTAAAATCCCTCCTTTACAAATAACAGATCAAATAAGTATGCCGAAAACATGGGATTATACGAAAATATTGAAAAATAATAATATTAGTAATAATATTAATAGTACAAATTTTACATTATTAAATAATGAAGATAATATTTTATTTTATGAAGCATTTGGTAGTGCTAGTTCTTTTGGTTCGAATTATAAAACATTAATATATGATGAAAATACATCAGTTACTTGTTCTACTAAATTTGTTACATGTGATATGCTACTATATGACAAAAAAACTGGAAAAAAAATTCCTAATTCAAATATTAAAGAAATATTCTTATTATACCAAGTTTCAAAATTTGCATTATATAATGTTAATCCAAATGTGCCAATAATGTATAAATCTTTCAAATTAGACATAGACATTAATAGCCAACCAATAATAGAAACTATTTATCCTAAATTTGATAAAAAAAAATGTACATGGCCTCAGGTGCCCGATAAGCATAAAGCATATGCATATTGTTATATGAATGAAATTTTTAGTGGTGATGCTAGAAGATTTATTATTAATTATTCACATCAACCAGATTTAATCATTAATGCTATATCTAATATAATAATTTCAATATTAACATTTTGGAGTATTACAAATAAAACACATAATGATTGTCATATGGGAAATTTTTTATATAAAAAATTGAAGTATGATAGAAATAGTGATGAATATTATAAATATAATATATATGGTACAACGATATATACACAAAATTTAGGATTTTTATGGTCTAGTTGGGATTACGGATTTGCAATAAATAATTTTGCTGCAAATATTAATTTGCGTAATAGTGATATTATTAGAGCATTAGCTATATTTGCTTTTCATCTTAGAGATACTGATAGTAATATACTATGTAATTTATATTTTTTATATAATAAAACTAAAATTAATTATAAATATATTCATTTATTTTCTTCAATTATAAAGCATATTAAAAATATTAAAAAGTCGCCTGCTGAGACATACAATAAATTTATAACTTATATTTTTAATAATACTATTAAACAACAACAAATTTTCCCCATATTTGATATTTATATTACAGCAAATACTCTTGATACTACTAAAATTAATAAATTTAAAAAATTAATTTATGAAGTTATCAAGGAATATTCTGATAATATTGTTAGTAAAAATGAAGGTGGTAATAACGAAATGATTAAAAGAGCTAAAAAAATTAGCAAAGGAAAAAAAGATTATCATGCTTGTGCTAATATTAGTACTAATCCATCCAATTTAGGTGCTTTTCCAAGTAATTTTACTATAATATATAAATTATTTAATAATTTTTTTAAATTATTCAAATCAGCGCAAGATAATAAATTATTAGCTAATTATAACGATCCAACTAATAAAGAAATTAAATATGAATATGTAAAAAAATTATATTTTGATATTTATCGAGAGAAAGAGCCTAAATATGCTAATATTATAAATAATGATATATTTATGCATATATATAATGCTGAATGCTATAAAGAAGGAAAAGAATTATATGATAAAATAACTACTAAAAGTATCTGGACTAATACAATTGCAGTTGATACCAATAAAAATTTGTTCTCTCAGCGTGATGAAATTATTGATGTATTAACTGATATGGGCAAAGAATATAATAATGTATTTGAAAAATTTCGCAAAGGTACAGAAGATTATGAATATAGATATAACTTTACTCATGAATTATCATTTTTTACATTTGATTTTTTTAATAAATATAGAGATCGCATACAGGCGATGGGGATGGGTAATAAATTTTTTTATAATAGTACTGATTTACCTAAAAATTCTAAAATAATTAATAAAACACCATATTATATTGGTAATGGTAATATTGGATATAGATGGAAAAAAATTAATGATAAATATATAATTAAACATTTTACAGAAAACGGATATGATATTGAAAAATCTTTCAAAAATCCTAGTATTAAAGATTTATTTGAAAATGGCGGCGAACATATTACTTTAAATGAAAAAGATATTAAAAAATATAATATAGATAATATTCTATTACAAATATATAGACCTATTGGTCAATTTTCTTTATTATATATTATAAATAATAAGGGCGAGTTTTATATAATTAATAATAATATGGATAGATTATTACAAAAATAACATTGTTAATTAATATAAATTCTAAATATTGAAAAAAATAGGATATTATAAATTAAACTATCCTATTTATTTTTCAATACTACTTTTTTAAATTAGATCAGATAATGTGTCATAATCAAATGGATCATATCTATCATTTTCTTCGGTATATGATTCGCTTTTTATAATATCAAAAAATTCTTCTATATAAAGTTTTATAGATTTATTTGACTGATTTACTTTTACAAAGTAATTCATTCTCGAAGAAGATATAATTTTTATATATCTTATAAATCATTTTTTTATTTTTTTTGTATTTTATTTTTAAATTCCTAATTTATTGCAGATTGTTTTGGCATCCCTTTTTAAACTTTCGATATCATTTTCATCATAAAACTCCATATATCTTTCATTACAACTGCTACAAACACGAACATTTTTCAATATCAAATAAGAGTCTTCATCAATTGGATAGCAAAACTCTTTATACTTACCACCACTATATGGTTTAAGAAATTCGTTTTTCGTTGTTTCTTTCTCTATTGAATTACAAGGACCTACACAAAACTTTGTGCAAGACACATCAATAACTGTGTTATTATAAGACATTATTCTGAAACCTACCTAAGTTGTTTGACTTTGATTCGGTTTTCGTAATAAATTATAATGTGTTCTCTTTCGCTTCTTAGTTGCTAACTGGCAACTAATCAGGACGCTATGCGTAATTTTAGTTATTGTAAAACTAAATCATTTTTTTTTAAATTTATATTTTTTTCATACAAATTTAAAAAAAAATAAAAATATAATAATTTATAAAATTTTTTTTAAATTTCA
>JGI24539J26755_10001120_pt1 | contig 12482 bp, 3 predicted proteins | sample NorSeaMetagenome_2_FD_26755 | JGI IMG/M metagenome (IMG submission 26755) | reverse complement strand
CTGCCATCCATGCCATGCTCATCAAGTGTGGAGTGCCCTTCAGCATCAAGGAGGGTCACATGCCATCGCATCATGCACATATTGCACAGAGCAAGATAGATGCGATAGATAGCTTCATCTCCACAGCCCTGCCTACATGGGTTGACCCATCATATAGGATACGTAAAGTCACACTAGACACAGGTGCGACGAATACATTCCTATACACTAGTGTAGAGCCCTTCCTCAATAATGCCAGAAAGTCCCATGCCACCATAGGGACTGCAAGCGCTGGGGCTGCAAGGATGCACACATCCCAGCAGGGATCACTGCACTGTCTTGTCTTCAACATGGCACAGTACAGTAGCATGGCCCCAGTCACACCTTTCATCATGCCTCATGTAACCACTGTACCTGAACTCTCGAAAGAGCTCCTCTCCCCTGACGAGTTTTATAGGTATGGTAAGTATAATATACTACTGAGGCAACCTGACTACGAGGGTGGGGTATCAGAGCTGTTCAGGGAAGAGAAACCTGGAGTCCCTGAAGCCCGTATCCCCCTCTTGTACGACTGGGTAGGAAATGGAGGGTGGCACATGTACTACATGCCAAGTAAGGGCATGAGTAAAAGTGACGAGAGCGCACTAGCACGTCACATGCATAACATCCTTGAGCATCAGGATAAGGGCACATGTGAGAGATGGAGGGCCACACATATGAGTGACTCCCAAGCACGAGAGATGCATGCGAATCTCGTGGAGCACGAATGTGTACAGGAAATGCGAGTAAGCCGCTTCCTCAGAGGAGAGGACAGCGACGAGGAGGAGGATCAGAGTCAGGGGGGACCATCCCACAAACCCTACCAACCCAACCTATCCCTAGACCCTCTGACCAGTAAGGGTAGCGTCATAACAACCAATAAAGCTGTTGACTACAGCCACAACCCAAGGTTGAGCCCTTACATAACTGGTCAGGGTACAGGAGTCAGGGAACAGGAGGGACAGAGTGCTCTAGAAGAGCTCATGGGATCAGGGACAGAACCAGGGAACACCCTGACCCCTGACGATCCTCACCCCAAACAAAACGCAACAATTAAAAACTCTGTCAAACACACACATGTGTCAGACCAGAGTCAGACTCCTCAAGTTGGAGGGGACCAACCGGTAATTGTGCCGGTCCCTAACCCAAAACAAGGACCCAAAATGAATCGCCCTCTCCTGCACCATCCATGCATGGCGGAGATAAGAGGCGCCACTGCTCGTATTTCAAAACGAGGGATCAATCGTATGTCACACGATGACAAACACAACCACTTCTGTCACATGGGATCCAATCCCAAATGCCTCATCTGCCGAATGGCAGGAGGTGCTATGAGAAAAATATACAGAAAGGTCGACCCGTATAAGGAGATTAGACCTGGGTACATATGGACCATGGACATAATGACACCAGACGTAGAGTCACTTGAAGGTAATCGATACCAGATTATCCTCATGGACGTAGCGTCAGAGACCCTGTCAGTACTCAACATAGCAAAACGTGACCAAGTGTACGACTCAGTGGAAGAATGGCTCTCTCAACTTCGTTCTAACCCTATTTACTGGGACCTACCCTACCCTATAGTGTGTATCATAAGCACAGACAACGCTGGGGAATGGGGATATGAAAACAAACGATGGACCGATATGGCAGCCAGAAACTTCCTCAAAATGAGGTATGGCTGTCCAGACCGTAAGGAGGAAGTAGCCAGAGGAGAGAGAGCAGTAGGACTGTACGAAGTGTTGGTCAAGGCCACACTCATGGAACGCAATCTACCACCCTCGTGGTGGCAGAGAGCGAGTCTAGATGTAGTTTTCTGCTGGAACAGATTCGCAAAAATCAATTATCACCCAGCATGTCCTGTTGACGGTGACAGAGCCAGACCAATAGAAGTTCTGACTCGAGGATTCTTCTCACGACTTCTCTGTGACAAACAGTTAGCAGAGTACGTACCAGTAGGGACACCAGCACTAGTACACGACGTTCACGTAAAGGGCTCAAGTATGAGACCTAAAACGAGATGGTGTGTTGGATCAGGGATGTGGGACGACCAGCCAATCTGGTGGGACCCCATCATCAACAGTTTCAGTCGGTCTAAGAGTTATGTATCTTACCTACTCGCACCCGGTTTTAACTACACCCACTTCCTGAGACTCCCTGCCCTACCCTCCATCCAGCGTAGATGTGCTAGAGACCTTGAACAGATAGATGAGGACACCATCCTGCATCTGCCTGACTGCATATCCCCTGGAGAGATGAGAGTTGATCCCACAGTCATTGAGACAGTACAGCCTGCTGATGAGTCCAACGACCTCAACCCTCAACCACTGCCACCCACCCTGCGTGATGACTATGACACCCATCGTGAGGGTAGGTCCACCCTAGGTCCTAAGCTCATTGACTCACAGGGTAGGCAGTACAAAGTCGACAAGTCAACCGGCATAATGCGCCCTACTGTTGACAACACCCCCCCCACACCTTCCCTCATATATGGAGAGCCCGAGAGGCGTCCCATAAATAAAGTAGTCCAGGGTGAGACCCCTGAGGATGACTTCAGGGATACGTGTGAGATAACGAGTGACTATCAAGATATAGTGTACTCTGAGGTAGAAGCAGCCATCAGGCGAGGCGACGCTATGGAGCCTCCACAAGAGCCTGAGGTACTAATAAGGCATGACTTACAAGCCTCCCTGTATAGGAGGGCAGAGGGTATAACCTCTGCAGAATCAAAGCCTCCAGGGTGTATCCTGGGGGGCCGGGAGGGGTATTACCCCCGGTTGAATCAAAGCCTGGCTCCTGTATAGAGCCAGGGCCAAGGGGCGCATTACCCTTGGTTGTTGAGAGGTTGAGGGGATCGAGGCAGTGCACAGTAAGCCCTCACTGATCCCAAGCAACTCGGGTAAGCATACGTCCGGGGGGCGTCACGAGGAAGCTCGTGATCCGTATTTGAATGAGGGGGCATAACCCTTGTATGAGAGGTATCACTCTTATGAATGAGGGGGCATAACCCTTGTATGAGAGGTATCACTCTTAGGAATGAGGCGAATTACCTCTGCATGCATGATCGAGAGAATTAACTGTGCATGAATGATTGCTAGAAAGCGTGAATCCCGCTCCGTGTACCTTGAATGAATAGCGAATGCACTGTANGGATAGTATGCATTGACATTGCTGTATGACAGCAAATAATCATTTAATAATCACAACGGACACCCCTAGGCTGCTACGACAGTCCCATCTGAGGCGACCATATCGCAACAGACAACAAAGGTTAAGGTGCCTAAGAGAGCAGGACCCAAGTCCAAAACTAACCCTGCTCCTCTTAACACTACGGTACCTCCAGTAACTGTACCCACTCCCAAAGCATCTGCCTCTAACCACCGCCGTACCCTGAAATCCTTTGACGACACAGTGCGAGAACTGACGTCGGGTTCGGAGGGTGCGTATGAGTATGAGGGTAGGGAACCTACTAACACCCAAGACTGGTGTGACCTGTGGGAACCCTGCTACGTGGACCTAACCACTAACGCTGACTCACATGTCATGTATGATGAGGCAGAGAGGTTAGAACAGGCTCCCAAAGCCTACACTGTATTAGCCCCTGTGACGTTCTCACAAGTGTGTAAGTATCATGGCCTACCTTTTGAGTTCCATGATGACTACCACCGATGGCTCACACTGTACAGTGACGTAGATGTAGAGCACATCCCCAGAGAGAGAGGAGAGAAATGTGCGAGGGGTACAGTACTACCCAAACCTACTGGCTCAACATGGAGAGAGTTGATAGCCGAGAGGATGAATAACATGGATGAATCTCACCGTAGAAAGTGTGAGAAGGCCCTCGTAGACAAAGCCCTGAATGCCGTAATCAATCAAGTACGCATGGAGGCATGTCTAGGAAACAAGAATAATCCCCCTTCTTTCAAGGCCATGAATAAGGCTAGGGAGAAGACGAGGTCCATTAGGGAAAAGGCTATTGCTCAAGGGCAAGAGCCTCCCCCCCGTAACATGAATGAAGCATGGACTCATCCTACCATGGATTTCATGTGGGTTGACGCAGCGTATGATGAGTGGGAGGGTTTGACAGAGTTAGGGGTACTGAAACACGGTTACACCCTTGACGAACTCAAAGCCGCTGACATACCCCCCCCAATTAATCTTTCGGTCGGTTTCGTAATTAAAACGAAAAATAACATCTTCGAAAGATGTAAGGTTCGATGTTGCCTGGCCGGTCATTCCGGTAACGTTAAACAAGGCATTCACTACGACAAAACCTTTGCTGCCTCACCCAACCAACATTCCATGCGACTAATGCAAGCATTGCTTGTACGCAACAAATGGCACAGACGCTCGTTCGATATCTCACAAGCATATCTTCATGCTAACCTAGACAAAGATAGGTTCATATCTGTGAAATACCCACAAGGGTTCGAACAATTCAAACGTGACGAACAAGGCAATCACGTCGTTGATACTAACGGTCGACTCATACCGTTATACTGCGTCATATCCAAAAATATTTATGGACTCCCATCTGGTGCGAGAAACTGGTCGCTACACAGAGACAAATTCATCCTCACAGAGTTCAATAAAACAATTACAACTACTTGTCCTAACACCTCTACTACTACTACTTACAAATGGACATGTCACCGATGCCTTATGGACCCTTGCTTATTCAAATTCACCAGATCACGTGTGAACCCTGATGGCACCATAACTGGCACCCTCACATCCATCGCCCTCATCTACACTGACGATGTTGACATGATCGGCGATGACGATGACATGATGAAGTACGTACGTGACTCCATGGACAAGGAGTGGGGTGTAAAGGACGTAGACAGTAAAGTAGTACTCGGTGTCAACCGAGAACTGTCTGATGACCGTGACGAGGTAACACTGACCATGAGCGCATACATTGATACCATCGTGGCCCTCTTTGAGGAATACATTCCCTCCAAAACAAAAGAGACACCCTTCCCTGATACAGTCTTCCTACATAAGGACGATAAAACTGTGACTGATGAGGAAGCTGATAGGGTGCTGAAGAGAGGGTATCAGAAGGCTATGGGCTGCCTACTGTGGGCAGCACGTAATGTATTCTGTATGTGCATGGTGGGCGTAAGCATGCTGTGCAGGGTCATGTCAAGGCCTAGTGAGGTAGCATGGGGAGCAGCGATGCACATGATAGCATGGCTGCGTGACCATAAGAATTTGGGACTCAAGTATTCCCATGCTGGTAACTCATCTCCCATATGCTTCACCGATGCCTCTAACAAGCCTGACCCAAGTGACGGTAAGGCCCAATATGGCTATACGATAATGCTACAAGGAGGCCCCATCATATTCTCGAGCAAAAAGCTCAATCATGTTGGCCTCAATGCATTTCATAATGAGTATATGGCCATGTGTGAGAGTGCGAAGGCGATAGTGTGGCTTAGACAGCTACTGGCTGAGTTAGGCATGCAAGACATGATAACTCACCCTACACTATGCTACGGTGACAATAACGCCGCCCTATCACTAACCGTCGAGGATTTTGTTTCCACCGGTAACCAATACGTCTACCTACCCTATCACTTCAACAAGGAAGTATCACGTCTTGGGTATGTAGTCTTCGCACCTAAGAAGTCCGAGTTTAATCTCGCAGACGTCTTCACAAAACCCGTCACAAGAGGAGTACTACAGAAACTCCTAGATCACCTGTGTGGTTACAAACTCATCTCAACACAAATCATGAGAGAAGCACTGTAACAATCACACAAGCCATCTAAATAATTACTTACTTGCGAACCTAAAGATCCAAGTAACATTCCTATCCAATCCCAAGTAGAATGGAAGGAAAAGCGCACGAGCAGCGCTAATATAGGCTGCAGCTGGATCCCCAAGGGTGATCGCTCGCCACGCTCAACAAGACGCTGTAGAGCACAAGTGCAGCAGCGAAGATTTGAAGATTTAGTTTACTTACCAATGTAGTTCCGAATTCTGACAGCACTTCCGTATTCTGCGAGAAGCTGCCAATTNCTTGACCGCTTGAGGGGACCACTACATAAGTGTTTCCAATTATAGNACGTACAAGGTACTATAATTAATCAAAGTCAGAATAGTCAACTTCGGAGGGTGTGCCGGTAGTGCAGAACCCGAATTAGGAACTGACAGCGCAACCCGCATTGGAACCGCAAACAGTGAACTGAATTAATATGCAACTGAATTAATATGCTAGTATTGGAACCGCTAGTATAAGCCCGGGGGCCCGAAGTAAATCTGTCCGTGAACGGCAATGGCCGCGAGCGGCACTGGTACTGCGGGCGCGGGGCTTTCGAGCCTGCTACATGAGAAGCTAACAGCCGGCATGGGGTTAGCTTCCGAGATCGGTCTTAACGCGCAGCTAGTTAGAGACCGAGTGTCTGCGAGTGCAGTTCAGACAGTTATGGGCACAGGGAATGGCACGAGTGTGAGTGTTCACCATTCCAATGAACTGTACGCACGCATCGCACGCACAGTTGAAAATGATCCCGACCTTGACCGCAAGGTCTTCGCCTTCCTTCCAGGTTATCCTAACAGGAACAACAGGAGTTACCAGGAAGCGAAGCAAGCCATGTCTGCATTTGCATTTGACATGATGAAGGAAGGGAGGAGGCAGAGCAGCGAAGCGATACAGGAGCATTGCGATAACTCTGAGCATGCCCTTGATAAGCTTGTAGCTAACCGTAATAAGTTAGCCGATGAGCTCAAATCCCTTCACGAGGGTATCAGGCACATCGCCAAAGATATCACTCCTCACGATAAGCATACAGCTCATCGCATACAAGTCAAGCTCAAGTTTGACACTGATAAAGCCTTCATCGAGCATAAGCGTAGGCAAATCAATGCCATTGAGACACGTATATCCTCCTCACACACCCTCAAACTCGGTAAAGAGGATGTACAATCACAATACTCACATCCCGATCCTGTGATCAGCGCTGAGATAAAGGAGTGTGAGATGAACCTTGTGAGATGGGAGCGTGATATCAAGAGGATAAATACCGAGATAGAGACACACTTCACCTCGGGTATACANACAACCACCGTACATACCAACNACGAGAGTGTGTCCCTCAATGCCATCCCCAAGAATCCTTCCAAGGATAAAGGCGTATCCCTCATCCAAGTCACCATCGGATACATCAAAACCCATATCAAGGAATATCCCGATATCATCCCTTATATGGAGCGTGTAGCCGATGATATGGATGTCAAGTCGGCTCTTCACTATGAGCCTCCATCCATATCTGATGGATATAGTGTCATACCGGAGGAGTCCCGTATCAAATATCGTGCACAATCACTTGCCCTATACAATCAGTATACACAAGTATTCAAACACGATATGCACATCATTGATGCCACACAGAGCAGATTTGATGTAGGTAAGGACCCTATCAATGATAAGGATCAGCGTATTGCCTATCCCAATGATGGCGTATACCTATTCTTCGCCCTCGTATGTCAACATAAGCCTGCCTCATCTTCACATTCGAAGAAGCTTACTGACATCATATACAAAGCCGACTCATTCTTTGAGCCCTCGAGTAATTATGCCAATGTTGCCACTGCGATCAAACAACAGATCGTACAGTGTAACAAGGCCCATATCAAACTCATATGGGCATTGTCCGGTAAGCCCATCCTTGACAAATTACTCCCCGATCCCATCTACTCATCCATGTATGATCGGTACGTTACTGGTGGCGACACACCAGAGGACTGTCATGTCACCCTCGATAAGATGCTCACCGAGATCATTCGGAGGGCCAAGCCTACTAAGCGTAGTAAGCATGATCGCCCACAAGCCTTTGATGCGACCATGCATGAGGAGGATGACTATGATCAGGACCAGGCTTATATGATGCAGGCAGGATACCAGGATGATTATGAGCATCCAGGCCTGCCAGATGACCTCATTGACATGATATATGAGGCTGACGAGGACGAGGACTCTGACATGAAGGCCATGTGGATGCGACAGGACCACAGAGGACGAGGTCGAGGACGAGGACGAGGCAAAGGTGGTGACAGGTTTGCCTCGAGGTCCCCAGCAGGTCCCCGCTTCCCCCGTTTGCCCTCTGCAGGTCGAGATGCGAGCCGACGCTTTGGGTCTCCCTTCGCAGGGAGTCGCAGGGCCTTTCAGGCCACAGGGAGTGACCCCGTTAGGCCTCCCAAGGGAAGCTGCCATGCGAAGGGNTGTCGCAGGAGCGACCTTAAGGATGATAAGACCCTGTGCATCGCATGTCTGGGTAAGGGAAAGCGCGAGGGAAAGCTTGCCATGTACCATGGCAGGGATCAGCTTTTTAAGAGGAGGCCTGAGGCCAATATGGCTGATCAGGAGGAGTACGAGGGGTATGACGAGGGGTATGATGATGCCCCTGATGTGTCTGATGAGATGGTTCAGGACTACGAGGCTCACATGGCTAGGGCTAGCCAAAGTTTTGTGTCTAGGAAGCGTCAGCAGGTCTCACCAGGACACAGGAACGTCAAGCAGCAGAAGCAGCAGGGGTACAAGTCCTTGCTGCAGCAGGCCTTTCAGGCTCAGATGCAGGACGCTGAGGGGCAGGGTNCATACACCGAGCATGAGATGTAGGGGTGGTTCGAGGATAGTAGCTACTGGCGTGCCTTCTCAGATAAGGTGCCCCAGGCTAGGTCACATAGTGTAGCTGACATGCCGCATGACCAAGCCATCATGGCCATAGAAGACCATGCCATGGCTGCTACCCTCGACCCCCTTGCTGACCCTCCACCATCCTCATGGAGCGAGTCATTTATAGATACAAAAGCTCGGCCCTCAGATATAGATGACATAGAGAAAGCCCTCATGTCATTCTCAATAACCCCTCATCAATATGCCGAGGCTAACTATATGCCCATATATGATATATCCCCCTCCTCATCAGGGCGTCTGCCCTATCATCACTATCATCCCTCTCATCCATCACAGACTAGGGTGAACGGCATCAAGGTACAGTTTAACCTTGCCAAGTCATTCTGTGACAGGGACGATAGATTCGCGACTGACATGCACGACTGGCGTAACAGATTTGACATGCAGGAGTACAAAAGCAAATGTATAAATGTACTTCCTAGCTATTCTGTAGGCGTATGGTCTGCAGGTGGATGTGTCAGCGCAATCGGCTCAATTCGAGCTGGCTTCACTCCACTCTGGTCAACAGAAATAGACCAGGACAAGCGTGAAATGTGGGAGGACCTTACAGGGACTGAGTGTTTAGGCGACACTTTTAAGGTCGACTGGTCCCAGCAGAGAGTGCCTGACTTGCTTGACTCGGGTCAGAACTGTGAGGCATACTCTGGGTCAGGACCAAGGTCCCAGGGTCTCCCAGCTGGTAGATACCATAAGACAGGGTGGATGTTTGTAAAGCAAGTAGACCACATCCTCACCCTGCAGCCTACTTCCATTAAATTAGAAATGTCTGAGGGAGCCAATGACACCAATGATGGTGAAGAGATACAGATGGTGATGGATGGCCTGTCATCCATGTATTACTGCCACCTGTGCCGTAGACTCCCCACATGGAAGTATGGTGATGGTAGTAACCGTAAACGTATGTTCATAATTGGCTTCCACAAGGTCAAATGTGGCGAACAGGCCAAATATTTTACATACCCTAGTCCTACTTGTATGGAAGGCTATTATCCCATCGCAGCTGACTATGCTGTACCAGATGAGATGGTGCCACAGGACTACTGGGTGTATGAGCCTGTAGGAGAGGTGCGCATGAAACCATGGAGAGACCCGCGTGTGGGTGAGCTGCATAAAATTGCGTACGTCGCTAGTGAGAGGGAGATGGGCCCTCCACAGCGTCCCTATGCCATCTACTCCTGGCTCTCCCTGTTTAACACCCAGGTGACAACGAATGGCGGAGGCAGAAGGCCCCCATTGTCATGTACATACAACCCTGACAAACCCATCACATGGACTCGCATGGTGGTACCCCTCGAGACTGTCAGGACAGCAGGCCTGCCAGATAGCTACATACAGTGGTTTCAGAGCCTCAGGGGTAGTAGGACTGATAATGACCTGAGATCGAGTGTGAACTCGGGCATTCCCCTTAGGACATCAGTCATGCTTGACACTGCCATCCATGCCATGCTCATCAAGTGTGGAGTGCCCTTCAGCATCAAGGAGGGTCACATGCCATCGCATCATGCACATATTGCACAGAGCAAGATAGATGCGATAGATAGCTTCATCTCCACAGCCCTGCCTACATGGGTTGACCCATCATATAGGATACGTAAAGTCACACTAGACACAGGTGCGACGAATACATTCCTATACACTAGTGTAGAGCCCTTCCTCAATAATGCCAGAAAGTCCCATGCCACCATAGGGACTGCAAGCGCTGGGGCTGCAAGGATGCACACATCCCAGCAGGGATCACTGCACTGTCTTGTCTTCAACATGGCACAGTACAGTAGCATGGCCCCAGTCACACCTTTCATCATGCCTCATGTAACCACTGTACCTGAACTCTCGAAAGAGCTCCTCTCCCCTGACGAGTTTTATAGGTATGGTAAGTATAATATACTACTGAGGCAACCTGACTACGAGGGTGGGGTATCAGAGCTGTTCAGGGAAGAGAAACCTGGAGTCCCTGAAGCCCGTATCCCCCTCTTGTACGACTGGGTAGGAAATGGAGGGTGGCACATGTACTACATGCCAAGTAAGGGCATGAGTAAAAGTGACGAGAGCGCACTAGCACGTCACATGCATAACATCCTTGAGCATCAGGATAAGGGCACATGTGAGAGATGGAGGGCCACACATATGAGTGACTCCCAAGCACGAGAGATGCATGCGAATCTCGTGGAGCACGAATGTGTACAGGAAATGCGAGTAAGCCGCTTCCTCAGAGGAGAGGACAGCGACGAGGAGGAGGATCAGAGTCAGGGGGGACCATCCCACCAACCCAACCTATCCCTAGACCCTCTGACCAGTAAGGGTAGCGTCACAACAACCAATAAAGCTGTTGACTACAGCCACAACCCAAGGTTGAGCCCTTACATAACTGGTCAGGGTACAGGAGTCAGGGAACAGGAGGGACAGAGTGCTCTAGAAGAGCTCATGGGATCAGGGACAGAACCAGGGAACACCCTGACCCCTGACGATCCTCACCCCAAACAAAACGCAACAATTAAAAACTCTGTCAAACACACACATGTGTCAGACCAGAGTCAGACTCCTCAAGTTGGAGGGGACAACCGGTAATTGTGCCGGTCCCTAACCCAAAACAAGGACCCAAAATGAATCGCCCTCTCCTGCACCATCCATGCATGGCGGAGATAAGAGGCGCCACTGCCCGTATTTCAAAACGAGGGATCAATCGTATGTCACACGATGACAAACACAACCACTTCTGTCACATGGGATCCAATCCCAAATGCCTCATCTGCCGAATGGCAGGAGGTGCTATGAGAAAAATATACAGAAAGGTCGACCCGTATAAGGAGATTAGACCTGGGTACATATGGACCATGGACATAATGACACCAGACGTAGAGTCACTTGAAGGTAATCGATACCAGATTATCCTCATGGACGTAGCGTCAGAGACCCTGTCAGTACTCAACATAGCAAAACGTGACCAAGTGTACGACTCAGTGGAAGAATGGCTCTCTCAACTTCGTTCTAACCCTATTTACTGGGACCTACCCTACCCTATAGTGTGTATCATAAGCACAGACAACGCTGGGGAATGGGGATATGAAAACAAACGATGGACCGATATGGCAGCCAGAAACTTCCTCAAAATGAGGTATGGCTGTCCAGACCGTAAGGAGGAAGTAGCCAGAGGAGAGAGAGCAGTAGGACTGTACGAAGTGTTGGTCAAGGCCACACTCATGGAACGCAATCTACCACCCTCGTGGTGGCAGAGAGCGAGTCTAGATGTAGTTTTCTGCTGGAACAGATTCGCAAAAATCAACTATCACCCAGCATGTCCTGTTGACGGTGACAGAGCCAGACCAATAGAGGTTCTGACTCGAGGATTCTTCTCACGACTTCTCTGTGACAAACAGTTAGCAGAGTATGTACCAGTAGGGACACCAGCACTAGTACACGACGTTCACGTAAAGGGCTCAAGTATGAGACCTAAAACGAGATGGTGTGTTGGATCAGGGATGTGGGACGACCAGCCAATCTGGTGGGACCCCATCATCAACAGTTTCAGTCGGTCTAAGAGTTATGTATCTTACCTACTCGCACCCGGTTTTAACTACACCCACTTCCTGAGACTCCCTGCCCTACCCTCCATCCAGCGTAGATGTGCTAGAGACCTTGAACAGATAGATGAGGACACCATCCTGCATCTGCCTGACTGCATATCCCCTGGAGAGATGAGAGTTGATCCCACAGTCATTGAGACAGTACAGCCTGCTGATGAGTCCAACGACCTCAACCCTCA
>JGI24539J26755_10001119_pt1 | contig 12484 bp, 9 predicted proteins | sample NorSeaMetagenome_2_FD_26755 | JGI IMG/M metagenome (IMG submission 26755) | reverse complement strand
CCTACATCTAAAGCAGCATCTCCTACATCTAAAGCAGCATCTCCTACATCTAAAGCAGCATCTCCTACATCTAAAGCAGCATCTCCTACATCTAAAGCAGCTCCGAAACAGTCTGTAAAATCTGATGGAAAAATACCACAAATTTGGAAAAAAATTCAAATAATTCAATCTATTTGGACTGCAAATAATAGAAAAGGTGATTTTGAATGGGAAATTAAACAAGAAATTTCTAAACCGAAAATTATTAAAACTAATAATAAAGGGAAAGACACATTATATATATTTAACGACAATCATCTTCACCACGAAACACTTGAAGTAGGTGGTGGAAACGGAGCAATAAGACCATATAATAAATATAACCTAGAAAATAATATTTATAGCGCAGGACTATCTACCGGATGGATGCCAAACAATGAATTTCAAAAAAAAGATAGAATACAATGGTTAGCGATTATAAATAGCGAATATGAAGAAATTAAAATATTATTAGAAACAGGTCGTTATAATAAGGTTGTATATTCAACTGCTGCCGATAAAAACGGAAATATTATTAATAAAGATGGTGTTGGCATTTTAGGTATATTAAATATGCCTCGTGTTGATCCAGAAATTAGATGGTATATTCCAACCAAAATACATGAATTACAGTATATAAATATAAATAATAATGTTAATAATTTTATCAGTTATTTAAGAAGTAATATTCTACGTATAGAACTTATTCAAAATAATTATATTATTAATAATAAGATTATTTTTGAAAGTATTCAATTTAATGATAATAATCTATATTCTTATGTAACTAAAAATATAAAAATTAATAATTTTATGAATATTATTAATTTAAATACTTTAAATAATTTAATCAATATATATGAATTGGAAAAGAATATAAAACATATTAAAATTCTAAAATTTTTAAATAAAGAAAATGATTTTTTACATTATCCTATTTTGTATGAAACATGGTATTTACAAAAATCTAAAAAATTAATGTTTTTTTCTCAATATTTAGATAATAATTTAATTAATTTTATTAATACTTCTAAAATTAATAATAATATTATTAATATTTTTATTAATATGATTCAACAATTATTAATGGCAATTATATATTATCATTCAAAAACTGGATTAATTAATACAAATATAAATGCTAAAAATATATTTTATAAAAAAGAAACAACTGCATATGATAAATATATAAATTATAAATTATTTGGAGAAAATTATTACATAAAATATTATGGATATATATGGTATTTGACTGATTATTCTGAAAGTATAGAAATGTCAAATAATCATGATATATTATTTAATAAAAATTATGATTCATATCATATGTATTTTGAATTTAAAGTAATTCTTGATTTTTTTAAAAAATCGAAAATATATGGTCAAAAAGATTTCTTTGACGAATATATTGATAAATTATTAAATAATTTAACTTATGAAAAAATAAAAAATATTTACGATAAAACTAATAAACTTAATATAATCGATAAAGAATTATTTAACTTAATTAAAGGATTTATGTTTTTTGAAACTATTGATTTAAAAAAAAAACCTAAAATTTATAATAATAAAAAATATGATGTTACTATAATATCAACAGAAGAAAATAATAAAAAAATGTTATTATCAAATAATATAGATAATGACAATTTTAAGAATAATGTATTCGTTATTAAAAATATATAAATTTAAATTAATTAATATTAATAAAATGAATAAAAAATTTATATTACTATTGATTAATTTAAATACAGTATATTGTTTTATTAATAATATATATATAAAACAATTTAAATTCAAAGCACTTTATTTAAATCATAATAGCATACCATATAATAATAATATATTTAAAAAACAAGAATTTGTAAATATAAGATATGGTGAATTTATTTCAGAAGTTGAAAAGGGTAATATAAAAAAAACAGTTTTTATGAATGATGGTAAAAAATTATTATTAGAAACTAATAATAATAAAAAATTTAAAATTAATTTTTTACCACATGATAATAAATTAATTGAAACATTATCTAACAATAATGTAATTATTGAAATACAAAATAGTAAAAATGAAAAATATGTTAATACTTTAATTTACACGATAACATATTTTTGTATATTTTTAATAATTACACAATTGTTAAAAATAATTATTAATAATAATGAAAAATATGGTATAAATACAAATGAAGATAATCTTAAAATTATAAAAAAATCAAATGTTACATTCGCCGATGTTCGCGGTATCGATTCTGCAAAATTAGAATTACATGAAATTGTTACATTTATAAAAGAAGAACACATATTTACAAAATTAGGAGCAAAAATTCCTAGAGGAATTTTATTAGAAGGCCCTCCTGGTTCTGGTAAAACATTATTAGCACGCGCGATTGCTGGCGAATCAAATGTACCTTTTTTTTCAGTATCTGGTTCAGAGTTTGTAGAATTATTTATTGGTACTGGTGCTGCAAGAATTAGAACATTGTTTGAAAATGCAAAAAAAAATGCTCCTTCAATTATTTTTATTGATGAAATAGATTCTATAGGAAAAAAAAGAGGTTATGGTAGTGAAGAAATAGAACAAACTCTTAATCAATTATTATCAGAAATGGATGGTTTTGAAGGGAATACAGGTGTTATTGTAATTGGTGCAACAAATAGAGGACATATATTAGATAGTGCTTTATTAAGATCTGGAAGATTTGATAGAAAAATATATATTGATTATCCGTCTTATCAAGGAAGATTAGACATATTAAAACTATATGCAAAAAATAAAAATATTTCAGATAATGTGAATTTGCTCGATATTGCAAAAAGCACTCATGGATTTTCTGGTTCTTCCTTAGAAAATTTAATGAATGAAGCAGCAATATTAACTGCAAGAAATAATTCAACTTCTATTAGTAATTATGATATTTTAGCAGCATTAGATAGAATTTCATTTGGTCCATTAAAAAATAATAATGATAATTCATTAAAAAATAAGGAAATAATTGCAGTACATGAAGCAGGTCATGCAATTATTGCTGCTTATAAAAATAATTATGATAAAGTTTCTAGAATTTCAATAACAACAAGAGGAAACACTCGTGGATTAACAATTTTCTCACCAGATGAAGAAATAATAACTTCAGGATTATTAAATAAGCATTATCTTGAATCACTAATACAAGTTGCGTTAGGGGGAAGAGTTGCCGAAGAATTAATATTCGGGGAAGATGAAATTACAACTAGGGCATGTAATGATTTAGAAAAAGTTTATTCAATTGCTAGAAGTATGATTATCGATTATGGAATGTCAAAAGAAATAGGCACCTTTGCTATAAATGAAAATGATATATCTATTTTTTTACAAAATAAGATAGATAAAGAAATATTAAAAATTGTCAATAAAAGTTATAAAAATGTTAAGAACTTATTACAAAATAATGTTCATAATATTATAAAAGTTGCAAAATTATTAATTCAAAAAGAAACTATAACTTGTGAAGAATTTTATGATGTTATGGAATTTATTTGAATAATTATGTGAAAACATATAATATATTTAACTAATATATTAGCGTATTAACTCTATAATTAAATGAATAAATATATAAACATTTAAATAATATATATTATTAATATCATAATGATAATAGACGATTATATTTTTTACACAAAGGAATATAAACAGAAATATGGAGATAAAACTATTGTTCTTATGCAGGTTGGTTCTTTTTTTGAATTATATTCAATATTTGACGATACTGATAATGAATTATATAAAATCGCTGATATATGTAATATTACTATATCTAAAAAAAATAAAACTATTCTCGAAGTTAGTAATCGCAATCCATTAATGGCTGGATTTCCTCTTTATACAATTAATAAATATCAAAATATATTATTGCAAAATAATTACACTATTGTTATGATTGAACAAGTATCCGAGCCACCTAATCCAGATAGAAAAGTAACTGAAGTATTAAGTCCGGGAATGAATATTAATTGTAATACAAAAAAAAATAATTATCTTATGTCAATATACTATGAAAAAATAAATAATTTATTAGTAGTTGGATTATCATTTATTGATATTAGTACAGGCAAATGTTATATATATGAAATTGGTTCTAGTAAAGATGATATTGATTTAGTTAATAATGAAGTATTTAGATTAATTATTAATTATAATCCATGTGAAATAGTTTTTTTATCAGATAATACTTTAAATGAACATGATAAAGAAAATATTCTATTAAATTTAAATTTAAATAATATATTGATACATGAATTATGGCATAAATATGAATATATTGATATTATGAATGATATTAAATATCAAGAAAAAATATTTAAAAAGGTTTATAGAAGTATTAAAACACAACTTTCTATTATTGATTTACTAAATTTAGAATTTTTAAATTTTGGAAGAATATCATTTTGTTATTTACTACAATTCGCATATGACCATAATTCGGATATATTACATGATATATCTAGACCAGAAATACTTGAAATCAATAAATATTTGAATTTAGAATATGATAGTACTTTACAATTAGATATTATTAGTTTAAATAATAAAGATAAACCATTGCTTGATATTTTAAATAAATGCAATACTTCATTTGGTTCAAGATTATTTAAAGATAGATTACTAAATCCTATAATTTCTAAAGAAGAATTAAAAAATAGATATGATAAGGTTGACTTATTTATGAAGGACAATTTATTTAAAAAAATATCTAAAAAATTAAGCAAAATATTAGATTTAGAAAGAATTAAAAGAAAACTAATACTTCTCAAATTAAATCCTCACGAATGGTCTGGATTTGATATTTCATTGGAAAATGCTAGAGAAATTTTTCACATTTTGGGATATGATAACGAAATTATTAAAATAGACGAAATAACTAATTACTATAAAACTATTATTGATATAGATTCTGCGTGTAAATATAATATTTTTGAAATCAAAGGTTCTATTTTTAAAAAGGGTTTATATGATATTATAGATGAAAAAGATGAATTATTAACAGAATTAATGATTAAAATAAATAATGCTGTTACCGAAATTATAAATATTGGAGAACGAAATAATATTGATACATTTTGTAAATTAGAACATACTGATAGAGATGGTTATCATATTCAAATTACTAAAAAAAGATTTAAAAATTTACAATCAATTAACTTTAATAAGAATTTAAATATTTTATCGCAACAACAAGGTTATATTAAAATATCAACACTTGATTTAAATAATTATTCGAAAAATCTAAATGACACTATTATTGAATTATCTCAATTATGTTTACATTATTATAAAGAATTTATGACTAGTTTTATTAAAAAATTCAATAATTCGTTTGATGATATAATTAATATACTTTCTGATATTGATATTACTTCGTGTAATGCAAAAAATGCATATGAATATAGATACTATAGACCATCTTTTGTTCATAATAAAACTTCTGGATTTATTTGTGCTAAATCTATTAGACATCCAATTATTGAAAGAATTAATGAGAAAAAAGAATATATTGGTAATGATATTGAGTTATCTGAAAAAGGTATTCTATTATACGGTGTTAATTCGTCTGGTAAAAGTTCATTAATGAAAGCCGTAGGATTAAATATTATTATGGCGCAAAGTGGTATGTTTGTTCCTGCTCACGAATTTACATATGAACCATATCATCATATTTTTACTAGAATATTTGGTAGTGATAATATTTATAAAGGTCTAAGTAGTTTTGCTGTTGAAATGATTGAACTTCGAAATATATTAAAACGCTCTAATAAATTTAGTTTGATTTTAGGTGATGAAATTTGTAATGGTACAGAATCAATATCTGGCATTTCTATTGTTGCTGCTACTATTGACAATTTAATATCAAACTATTGTAGTTTTATATTTGCTACGCATTTACACGAACTTACAAAAATTAATTTATTAAATGATTATATTAATAATAATAAATTGGATATTTTTCATTTACATATTTCTGTTAAAAATGATATCATATATTATGAAAGAATATTAAAAAAAGGCTCTGGTTCAAGTGTTTATGGTATTGAAGTATGTAAAGCATTAGATATGCCTAAAGACTTTATGAAAAATGCAGAAACAATTAGAAAAGAATTGCAATCTATTGACACTTTTATTATTGGATTAGATAAATCCCATTATAATAAAAATATAAATATTGAAAAATGTGCTATTTGTAATAATGCAAGTGATGATACACATCATATTAATTTTCAGTGTGATGCTGATTCTAATGGATTTTTCAAACATTATCATAAAAATATTGAACATAATCTTGTTATTTTATGTAAAAAATGTCATTTAAAAGTTCATAACAATGAAATTCAAATTAATGGTTATAAAGATACTAGCGATGGTTTAAAATTAGATTTTAATTATTTAAACATTCAAAATAATCTAATAGATTCTAATATTACAAATGAAATAGAATTTACAAATGATGATTTAATAAAATTAAAAATATATATATTATTTGATAAAAATAATATTTGCTATTTTAGAAATACAAAAACAAGTAAATTCAATAGATGTGATGACAAAAATAAAATTTTAAAAAAAATAAATAATCTTTTGAAAAAAAATTTATTAGCTATACCTGATAAATTTTTTAATCTTCTTATTGATTATAAATTATAAAGTTTTTCTAGTTTTGGAAATAATATATATTTACTATAGATATTACTTATTTCAAATAATGTATTTTTTAATAATATCAATAATTCAATCATACAATTATAAAATAAAGATATATTTGTAAATTTGTGATTTAAAACATAATTATATATTTTATTTATATCTGTATAATATTTGATTACTTCTTTTTCCATTAAAATAGCATATACTATATACTTTCAAAATAAATCTTAAGTGCTTAATTAAGTTTTCCATTTATGACCACAAACAATACATGTAAAGAAAATTGTCATCGATTCGTCTCCAGAACGCGTTTGTAATTCTTGATAAGACACTTTGTTATTTTTACATTTACCACACTTAATTAAATCAGACATTGAGACTTGTTTAATTTCATATGCCTCTTTTAATTTTAATTTTTCTTTTTCTATAATTAAATGCCATTTTTCGGGATATAACTCTTCTCTTGACATATATGCCAATTCATGTGGCATAAACTCCTTTTTTTTTAATCTTTGATATAAATTTTTATTATTGATATATGTTGTACTAACCAAATTTGTATAAATACTACGGAATATATTACTATATATATCCACAAAGTGTTGACTTTGCCACGATAATTGTACATTATTTTTTACTGCATAATCTAATGATGCGTTAAAAATTCCTATTTCTAAATCATCTAATTCTATTTGACTTAATTTTATATTTTTTCCTATTATTATTTTGGACTCATCTCTAATTTTGTTGTTATTTATTGACATTATTAAAAAAATATATAATTATATATATAAATCATTTTTTTAAATATTTAATAATATTCGTCATAATCATATAATTCATTGTCCTCATAATATTCGTCGTCATAATCATCATATTGATAATCATCAATATCTGATGTATAACTAACTTCATCGCTTATATTTGAATTATTATCATCTAAATTATATTCTTGTGTTTCATAATCTTCAATTAATTTCTTATAATACTCGATAATGTAATCAATATCTTTATATCTTCCAAAATATTGTTGATAATGCAACCTTTTATCATTTTCATATTCATCATTCTCTTTAATCACTTTATCGTATTCAATTCCTTCTTCTGTTTTATAAAATGGAATTACATGTTTATTAGCTAGAATTACAAAATTATTATAAATAATATTGTTATACATATTTATATATTTTTTAATGTTTTCTTTACTATTTTCAATATTATATTTATTAATATGATAATCAATTATAATTGACATATTTAACTTATCTTGTTCATCACTTTCTAAACCCTTCTTTTTAATATTTGCAATAAAATTTCCATTAATATAATCATTTAAATCATCGTCGTGAATTGTATTATATAATTCGGCAATATCTTTTTCAGTAGACATATATAAATTTTATATCATATAAAATATCATTTTTTTATTTTTTTATATAAAATAATAAATATTATTTATTAATAATAATGCAAGGTTTGCAAAATTTAGGTAATACATGTGCTATTAATACATTAATACAAATTATTTGTAGAAATCATTATTTGAGAAATAGTATTTTAAATGTTGATATACCAGATAATACTTTAGCGATTGAATTAAAAGAAATTTTAAGAATTATGTATGTTGATAATAATTCTTTAAGTCCTAATAAATTTATTATAAATTTGTTTGATAACTTAAAAGTATTTAATTTTGGAGAACAATTGGATTTAACTGAATTATGGTTATTATTATTCGAAAAAATTACCGATGAAATATCGTGTTATATTCCTAAAATACAATATAAAAAATATTTTGATAATTTAAAAATTACAGATAACGAAATTAATATCAAAGCAGATTATATTATTAATAATTTTAATAATAACAAAAATAGTTTATGGTTACAACATGTTCAAGGTGTTATTTTAAATATTATTGAATGCACCGAGTGTAATAATAATAGTTATAATTTTGAACCATTTACGGCTATTCAACTTGATTTACCTACCGAGTCTCATGAATCTATAACATTAACTTCGCTATTTAGAGATTATTTAAGACATACTATTAATAAGGATGAATGGAAATGTGAAAAATGTAATAAATGTACTAAATATAAAAAAATACTAAAATTATGGAAAGTACCAGATGTTTTAATTTTTTTCTTAAAAAGATATACTAATATTCATAATAAAAATAATACTAAAATTGATATTAATAAAACTATTAATATTAAAAAGGGATGTATTTTATCCGATAATATACTTGAAGTTTCTTATAATATTTCATCAATTGGATGTCATGTTGGTAATTTAAATGGAGGTCACTATTATGCTATTTGTAAAAATAATACTGATGATTTTGTTATGTATGATGATTTAGATATAAAAAAATTTAATGAGTCTAATAATAATTTTCTTAAAAATAATTCTAAATGCTATATGGTTGTTTATTCTTTATAATGCTATTGAAACACATACTTGAATATTTTATTTATTTAATAAAAGATTTTAATATATAAAATTTATATGTATTATTTAACTAATGGATAAAATTACTATTTTATTATCATCAACTGTTTTTATACAAAAAAAAAAAAATTATTTATTTCAAAGAAGTCCAGAGATTAGATTAAATGCTTATTTAACAAGTATTAAACAATGGTTGGATAATACAAGTTTTAATATTGTATTAGTAGATAACTCTGGATATACTTTTGAAGAATTAAATGATTATAAAATTAAATATACAAATAGGTTCAAAATTGTATCTTTTACTGAAGAAAATATTAAAGAAAGTATCTATATTAAAGATTGTGAATCTAAAGGCTCAAGCGAAATGCTATCGTTAAATTATGCTTATTATAATTCTGAATTAGTTAGTAAAAGTGAGTTTTTAATTAAAGTAACAGCAAGATTTTTTATACCTAATTTTCAACAATATTTAGAAGAAAATAATATTTTTAATTATGACAGTATTTGTCAAAATAATAGAATGCGATGTGAAATGGTTGGATGTAAAACAAAATATTTTCATAAATTATTTAATATTCATTTAATTACTTTAGAAAATAAATTATGTGCGTGGAGTGAATTAATTTTTAAGGAAAGGATTGATACTTATTTTGCTAATACACTTATTTGTAAGAAATTACCTATTGAAAAAACTTATAGAGGTGGTTGTACAATACCTTATACTGACTTATAATTTAATCGCTTATTTTTATATAGTTATTAATAATGGATATACAATCCTTATTACTAATAACTATAAATTTTTTAAAAAGTAAAAATAAAAAATAAATTATTANTTTTTTACAACAATGTGATACTGTGTTTTTTAATACAAGTTATATACTCGTTACTGATGATATGTATAATTTATTCAAAGATTATTTGAAAAANTTAGACGCTAAAAATTCTTATTTAAAAGAGTTGGTGCCGATGAAGAAACAAAGGTTTAATTACCTTTTTGGATGGGTTCTCTTAATAATGCTATAGAAACACCTACACGAATATTTGATTTATTTATATCATTTTGAATATCTATTTTTGTTTTTTTTAATTTAATTTTTATATCCGCTACTTCTTTTTCATATAACCATGTTCTATAATTACCATTTGCTAGTTCTATATCATATTCATCTAAATCAAATATAACATAATCGCTTTCTTTTAAGAGTTCCTCTTCATTATTTTTTTTTGCAAATTTATCATAATATTCTGCATGTTCTCCTTCATACATCATTTCCATCATTATTTCATCTATAAATTTAATTATTTCATCTAATCTTTTTTCTGTTTTTTTGATATCAATAATATCTTCTTCATTATATTTAAATATTAGATTTTTATCTAAATCTTCAAAGAAATTACATGCAAATCTTTGCAGTTCTGATCCGTATAAAGGCATTTTTTACTATTCGCTTCTAATATTTCTGTTTGTCTTCACAAACTCAAAATATCTTCCTTTAACTAATTCAATTTCTTAAACGAACGCCAAAACCTACTAAATATTACTCTAGTATAGTTTAATCATTTTTTATTATTCTATTATTTTTTCACTACATTTCTTATATAATATAAAAAAATGATATTATTATATATTTATTACTAATAATGGATATACAATCGTTATTAAAAGACCCTATTAATTATTTAAAAACTAAAAATAAAAAAGATATTGTGAATTTTTTACAACAATGNGATACTGCGTTTTTTAATACAAGTTCAACACTTGTTAGTGATGATATGTATGATTTNCTCAAAGATTATTTAAAAAAATTAGACCCTAAAAATCCTTATTTTAAAAGAGTTGGTGCTGATGAAGAAACTAAGGTTAAATTACCTTTTTGGATGGGTTCTTTAGATAAAATTAAAGATGATGAAAAAGCTATTGATAATTGGAAAAAAAATTACGATGGTTCATCTATTATATCTGATAAATTAGATGGTATTTCATGTTTATTTTATAAAAATGATGATAATATTAAAATTTATACAAGAGGTAATGGTACTGAAGGACAAGATATATCGCATTTAAGAAATTATATTACTTTTCCTAATATTACTGATAAGAAATTTGCTATTAGAGGTGAATTAATTATTTCAAGAACTAATTGGGAAAAAATAAAAGATATTGGTTCTAATGCTAGAAATGTTGTCGCCGGTGCTATTCATTCTAAAATTATAAATAAAGATTTAATGAGTAATATTGATTTTATAGCATATGATATACTATCTCCTAAAATGAAAATTGAAGATGTTTTTAATTATTTTACTAAAAATAATATCAAATGTGCTAATTATGTATTATGGGATTTAGATAATATTAATTTACAATCTTTATCTAATCATTTAGAATTAAGAAGAAATGAAAGTGATTATGAAGTTGATGGTATTGTTGTATATAATAATAAAATTCATAAAGTTATTAATGGTAAAAATCCTAAATATGCTTTTGCATTTAAATCTATATTAACACACGAACAAGCAGAAGTAATTGTTACGGATGTTGAATGGAATGTTTCTATGCATAAATATATGAAACCTATTGTAAAATTTAATGAAGTTGTTATTGCTGGTGTAAAAATTAAACAAGCAACTGGNTTTAATGGTAAATTTATTAATTCTAATATTATTGGACCAGGTTCAAGAATTGTTATTATTNGNAGTGGTGATGTTATCCCTCATATTTTAAANNTATTAAGTGTNAGTTCTAATGGAAAACCTAAAATGCCTGAATTAAAATATANATGGAATGATACACAAATTGATATCATATTGGACGAAGATGGTAAAAATAAAGAGCAAGATATTAAATCTTATACATATTTTATGGCTAAATTAGATGTTGGTTCTGTTAAGGAAAGCACTATTAAAAGGTTATATGAAAATGGTTTTGATACATTAGATAAAATATTGAAAATTAAAGTAGATGAACTAAACAATTAGATGGTTTTCAAGAAAAAAGTGCTATAAAAATTGTAGAAAATTTCGCAAAAATAAAAGATAGTGATTGTGATATTTTATTAGATGCTAGTAATATATTAGGAAGAGGTTTCGCTCTTAAAAAAATTAAATTAGTAAGTGAAAATTATCCTTTAAATAAAAAAGCAGAAATATTAAAATTGACAGTTGATGATTTATTNAAAATNGATGGTATTGGTAATGTTAATGCNAAACAATTTGTTGANAATATTANGAATTTTTATGAATTTTTAGATAAAATTGAATATAAATGTAATAGAGTAAATATAAAAGGGGATATAAAGGATGAAAATAAAGTAGAAATATTAAAAGATA
>JGI24539J26755_10001115_pt1 | contig 12505 bp, 2 predicted proteins | sample NorSeaMetagenome_2_FD_26755 | JGI IMG/M metagenome (IMG submission 26755) | reverse complement strand
CAAGCACAACTGCCTGATGGTTCTGATCTTGGTCAATCAAGAGAGGAAGAAACAGAAGAAAGAGCGCCACCTAGACCTGTCACGGTTGGCGGATCTTCATCTTCTGGATCTCCCCCCTCCCGACTTGGCCTAAATTCAAAATCAACCACAGAAGATGAAGGATCAGCGGAGACCTCGACCGAGGGCGCTGTCACTTCTACTTCCAGTGGAAGAGGCCCTGACCATGAACCCAGAANAAGAAGAACATACCAAGACTCAGGCTCTGGTGCAGACAGACCTGCTGACTGGAGTAGGTTTGATGTAACACTATCATTGCGAGCATTGCGCAGTCACAACAAAGCAGTCATACTTAGAGAGCTCCGAAAGCTACACCTTCGCTGGTGGCATGCACCAGTGAAGTCCATGACTAACTTAATCAAGAATGCAGGACTCTCTCAAGAAGTATTAAAAGAAATCCCCAACATCGTTAACACCTGCAGGGAATGCAGAGCATGGCAAACAAAAGGCAAGGCCACCATTCCATCATTAACATTATCAACACACTTCAATGAAATTGTTGAATGGGATATTCTATTTTACAAGCAGTTCATGATCAACCATGAAATTGACCGATGTACTAGATGGCATGCGTCTTGTGAAATCAAAGACAGATATGAGCAAACGCTTATCGATGCCATCGATGTCACATGGGTATCAATTCATGGCCCACCTGAAACACTTGTAACTGATGGTGAAACTGGTCTTGCACAATCAGCTAAAGCAAAAGCTTACTTCCAACGCCACTCAACAGAACTCAAGGTAAGAGCCCCCCAACAACACGCACGTTTCATTGAACGAAGAGGAGCTATCCTCAGACACCAAATGCACCTCATCGAAGAACAATGCAAAAGAGAAAACCTTCAAATCACATTCAAACAACTTCTCTCAGAAGGTACATTCAGCGGCAATGCCTTAACCTTTGTTGGCAACAGCTCCCCATACAACGCGTTGTACGGTAGAACACCCAAGTGTCTCCCCGACATCCCCTACACTGAGGAATCTATGGAAGCATCGCAAAGGCTGCCCGAGAACGAACGCGTTCAGCAACGCATCCGGGAGATTGCTGTGCAATCCATGGTTTCCACTACTGCCACGGGCAGAATGACCAGAGCTTTGCGCTCTAACACCTCCCCCACAGTAGAGTACAAGGTAGGTGATATGGTAGACTACTTTAGGGAAGCTAGTAACAAAGATACATCTGGTTGGCATGGCCCCGAACGAATTATCAAAGTGAAGCAATCTGATGGGCAGATCGTGTTGAAGCTGAATGGTAAAGAGTACCCGTACCGTTTACAAGATGTAAGACTTACCCTATTTGTCATGCACTCATTCTTCGCCGGCATACATGACATTGGAGGTGAAGCAGTTTATCTTGTAACTAAACATGTCTCGGCCATGAAACCAGGACATTATGAAACATACGGTACAGTATTCAATAACCAAGGTAAGCCTATCACCGCTGAGGCTTCCATCAACAAGCCACGCATACATGCAGCACTGACATTCTTGTTGAGGAATTGCCTTATGCTCCCAAGATGTCAAATGGTCCGACTTGGACTTGGCATTCGCAAGTTGTCACTTTGCAATGTTGAAGCATCTAGTATTTTGTTTTGGTGGTTCGAAGAAGACCCCCAGAACTTGAAAATATTTTCCAGCGATAGTTGTGCACTCAACCCTGACAGAGTAATTGGCACCAACATCGCAAAAGCTGGAATGCTTCAAGCAATATTCTATGCAAAGAAGTTCTACAATATGAAACATATTCACAACAACAATAATCAAAGATGCCTTGATTCCGATGATTTTGATAACGCGGAGACCTCGATCGAGGATGCTAACCAAAATCCCGGAATAGAGGCAGAAGGTGAAGAAATAGAAGAAGAAACAAACAGCACNAGNACATCGAACAGACTATCAACCATCAACGAAGGTACCAACGAAGACGATTCGGATTTTCAGGCTTTTGTCAGCTCGTACTTCTCAGGATGCTCAGCAGAGGAATCATGGAGAATACGCGAAGTATATGATGCTCTGCAGTGCGAGTCCGAAACTGAAGAAGCCCAGACCGATAACAGGAACTTGTCACATCTCGAGCGACCCTTTTATGTTAAGCCAATTAATCCAATAGAAGACTTTGATATACATGCCCACTATGTCAAATCTGGACTCGAAAGCGGAACCTACGCAGAACCGGAAGAATTTGACAGCAGTGGAAACCCATGTATTGAAGTCTATTTCTTGTCTGGTATGGGTAAATGCCTGATGGATGATAGCAATTTATCAGAAAATGAATTTGTTGTTATGCAAGTACTTTTGTCAGGTGTCAAAACAGCTGTCATCAAACGAGACACTGACATCTTAACTCCTCAAGAGATTAAGCAAAACCAAGAACAAATCAAAGCAGCAATACTTGAGGAATTGACTATTTGGCAGAAGTATAAATGTTTTATCAGAGATAAGAAATCAAATGCAACAAATCTTATGTCATCCCGTTTTGTCACCAAGTGGAAATGGATAGAAAAGGATGGCAAGAAGTACCGCATCATAAGAATGAGGTTAGCGATCAGAGGATTTGAGGATGCAGAGGCCGATGAGTTGACTACCTACAGCGCAACTGGCAGTCGGACCTCGCAGAAGATTATCTCCTCTGAATGCGCTTGCCATGACGATTGGGTTATAGTTTCAGTAGATATTGATAAGGCATTCCTCCAAGGAATGACTTACCAAGAAATCCATGAGCTTACTGGTGAGGATGTGCGTAACGTACATTTCTCACTCCCTCCTGGAGCAGATGAACAGCTCCGTAAGCTCCCTGGTTTTGAGAACTTCGACTCAAGATATGAGTGTCTGAAGTGCGATAAGCCTGGTACTGGAACCAAGGACGCGCCAAGAGCATTCTCGCTCAAGCTGGCGTCGGTGACCCAAGGAATCATAGGTATGAAACCCACGTTTTATGATAGGGAATTTGAGCTTAAACATGACAAGCATGGAAACCTTATTGTTGCAAATGTTAAGCACGTTGACGATCTCAAGTTAATAGGCCCTGAATGGGAAGTAGAATTTGTTATTACAGAACTTGAGAAAGTCTTCGGAAAGCTTAAGAGGAACTACAAAGAGTTCACAAACTGTGGAATTAGGCACAAACAACATGATGATGGGACTGTGGAGCTTGACCAGGATGAATACATCGGTGCCCTCATACCCATCACACACCAGATCTAGTTGGAGCGAAAGCTGAAGAAAACGCAACAGACGCGTTAATCCAACTGTACTGGAGTTTGTTAGGAGCAGTCGCGTACACACTTATGACTCAGCATTGGATCGCTGTTTATGTTATCGCATTACAAAGGGAAACCTCACAGCCCAAAATAATCCATGTTCGAAGGCTAAACGCCGTTGTCCGCGCACTGCAAAAGAAACCTGCTCACATTGTTTTCCCCAGCATGAAATGTGCTCAACACTTGTTGGCACATTCCGACTCAGGATTTTCCAAGGAACAAGATAAGGGCTATGGAATACGCGGGGCAAACATTATGAGAAAAGGTTACAGTAAGAAAACAGGAAAGTTAGTATATCACTTGCTTGACTCGGTGAGTCGCAGCCATAAGCAAGTAACAAGAAGTACATTTTCCTCTGAGACATTGGCATGCGTAGCATGTGCTGATGATCTCATTCCAATACTGTTAACCTTCCATGAAATCGAACGGGGAACTGTGACAGCAGCTCAAGCAAGAGAATTACGTGATAACGGAAACCTTGCATTCAAATCTACATTATCTGTTGATGCAATGTCGTTGTTCACAGCAATAGCTGCACACACAGTTAAAATCCCCAGTGAAAAGAATCTTGCGATTCATCTGTTTTGGCTTAGGGAATTGCTTGACAGGAAAGTCTTAAATCACCTTGAATGGTGTGACACTCGCGACATGTCATCAGACTGCCACACAAAAGGCAGCATTGCAAGGGATGTAATCTTGTCTCTCATGATGGGAAATATGAGTTACACGCAGCCTGTCAAGACATATCCCAACACATGACTTTGTTGGCAATAGCCGGAGACCTCGACCGAGGGCGGCCCAACCAAGTTATGATAAATAAACAAGCCAGTAAATTTTCCAGTTCCTCGATAGTTTGGTCGGTCCTATGCTTGCACTCTAGGATCAACACCTTCGCTAAAGAAGTTAACAGGACCACACCCGACTTGAAAGGAACCAGCCTATACAGGCATGTATAGCTTCTGTATATTACTTGTATATACCCGCCGCTTCCACTATGGCTCTTAGTGGTGGCCACCGACAATACCCTTGAATACGGCAGAGTAAAAGGAAGCCTGACCTCTACTCAACTACATTCCTGGCAAGGTATCCCGATATCTGTGAGAGGGGATCCCTTGGTCAGGTCCCTTAGTCAGTCTAAGGACTTCCCTTTATAGTTCCCCTTTCCTAGCTTTGGATCCCTGTCCCAGGGCTTCCCTGGTAGCACTTGCTTCAGAGGCTACACTAATATCTACTATGTGGAGTTTTCTCGACCTGGTAGCGGAGCAGGTAATCACCCTCACGGGCTCCCTGCTTGAACTACGCTCTCCCCTGCCCGCCTTCATGGCGGCCGAGGGGATACCTACTCGTAGTCGGCCACTGCTCTCTGTGCCGCGACTACATCCACAGGAGACAATCAAGATACTTATATCATTCTTTCTCTGTGTTTCTACTTTTCTATATATTTGGCCTGAAGAGCTTGACCATGAATCCCCATATGGGGTGCTGTTGCCCCACGAGGCCTCGATCGAGGTGTGGAACAACACAAGCCCCATTATGGCAGCATATGATCCGATAAAACAGCCAGTCCCCTTGAAGATGGACACAGACACGGATCAGGANAGATGTTTACAAGATGGAGTAACACCTTCCTTNAATACCTCCTTCAAGGAACATCTGTTATTGCTCTGTTGTGACTGCCCTCTTCACAGTAGTGCAGGACCTACTGAGATGCGCGCAGCCACTCCAAACAACTGCAGTAATAACGAGACCCTTGGTTCCCAACTCTCGCACACCCTGTCCGGCCCTGTTGCCACGACGAGAGTAGTGCACCACTGGTCCCCCTGTGAGCTTCCTGAATTCCAGAGGGCAGGCACAGCCTGGTATTTGGACATACTGATACCTGCCTATTTCCTGGCAGCTATTGTCCACTACCCGTTTCTCTGGTACCGAGCTCAACGCAGGAAATTCCAAAACCATCCCAAAATATGGCTTTCCCAAATACGGATTCCTCGAGTGAAGCTTTCAAGGCCGAAATTCCCGAGCCTTAAAATCGATCCTAGGGCAATCCCAACCATCAAATCCACCATCACTCACCCAATCACGCTCACCCTCATCTTATATACAACGTACCTTGGCTTAATTAATACCCTCAGCATCAAAGGTGACGAGTTTTTTCTCTTGCCAATATGTGGACTGGCAAGCCACCTATTTGAACAGACTGTGGGGATTAGCGTGACTCAAACCCCTGTCAGCGACAAACGCAAGGACGTCACTGCAGTGCGGGGGGTCCCTGAGTCACACCTAAGCAAGTCAGGTACACTTTCGACGATTCCGGGCTACGCCTATTATCGACCACCAATTTGGTCGGAGTTTTGGAGTGGGTATTTGTATGAGCCTACCCCCCAAAATATATATATAGGAATCATCGTAAGTTTCATTATCAGCTGCTGCTGGAATAGCTTCTCGCTTGGATTGGATTCGGAGACCACGACCGTGGGCGAACTGATCCAACGAGAAATTCCTATTCTCACATGTCCCATTCTTCTCATCAACGCTCTTGCTGATATAATTAAAGACGCTTTTGTTCCGAGGATTACAACAAAACATAAGAAAACCTTGGGGAAAACCAATCACCCAAGAATTCAACGAAAGAAACGAGTTCGAAAGGCCAAAATCGCAAATTCACACCTCTGTATTCGAACATTTCTGCACTCATTATGTGTGATTTTCTTCTGTGAGACCTCAATACCGCTGGTTGCTGCCTCTGGCAGTGATCAGCTACCCCTTAACCATCTCCCTGAGATGCTGGGAACTACACCGGCTCACGGAGCAAGTAACATGTCCCATGTTGCGAATTTTGGTTTATACAGTACACACTCCATTATGGAGTTCGTTTCACACCACGCCGTGGTAGTAGCCACTATAGTAATACCTATTGGAACAATCTTGGCAATGTTCGCATGCATGATGCCTGGACCCAATGACAGAGCATCAGTAACTAGAGACCCCCCCAGATTTGATCCTGCACATGAGGAACGATACTCATTCAGGACATACTCTAGAGATGTGATGCTATGGTCAATTTACAATTACAACCTAAACCCAGCTATGAAGGTTGCTGCAGTTGCCTTGCAATTAAGGGGTTCTGCGAGGAGACTTGCTGACAGCATTCCCCCTGATGCGCTGGTACATGGTGTAGTTGTTAATGGTGTCCAAATTGATCCTATGACAAATCTAATGCATCGTCTTGCAGAACGTTTTGGACAACTTGGAGAAGAGATGCAACTCTCTGCATTCTCAGATTTCATGGAATTTACATCACGATCAAATGAGGGAATAGAGGATTTGTTGATTCGGTTTGACACGACGCGACAGCGTGCAATGGAGACCGGTCAACTAAACATGAACATACAGGGAATTGTCTGGATCTTATTTCGCGCATTGAGATTATCAACAGAACAATTCACAAACCTACTTCAACCTCTACAGGGTAGACTCCCTCAAACTGAACAAGAATATGATGAACTCAGGTTGCGTATCAGGAGACTTGGACACATCATTGAACGCAATCCTGGCAACATCGCATCAACTCTTGGAGTGAACTCAAGAAATAATAATAACACTCGTGCATTTTTCGGCCAACAAAATGATCAGGCTGCTCAAGAAGGCCAAATTGGCACTGACAGACCTGCTTATTTTGGTGGTTATGGTCATGTAGCAGAAGACCCGGATAGGGAACGCTATGACCAAACATATGCATATCAAACACAAGATTATGAGTTCGAGAGTGGAACAGACAGTGACACTGCCTCATCAAATGGTGAGACCGATTATCGTGACATGATCCCCCCAGGAATGCCCGAGTCTGAACACACTGCACATTTATTCTGGTCATATTCTAGAGCCAAATCAGCATGGAGAAGCCACACTAGAAAACCAGTAAGAAAAGTGCGCAGATTCATACGTCGAAAAGGCAAGGGCAAGGGTAAGGGTAAAAGTTACGGTAAATCAGCCTCTGCCTTCTTTGCTGAAGCCACAGATGAAGAGATTGAAGAAATATTCTTCGGCAAAGGCAAAGGCAAAAGCAAAGGCAAAGGCAAGAGAACAACAGGAATGGGTTTTGGTAGGAAGAACAACCCAAAAGGAAGAGATGGAAATGTCATGAAGTGCCATGAATGTGATTCTGAAGAACACTTAGTTGCTAATTGCCCCGTAAGAAGAAATAAAGGAAAAGGAAAGGGCAATTCAAGCGTAAATCTAGTAGCAGACTATTCACATGGACAACAACAACATCAACAACACTGGTTTGCTCAGGCTGAAACTTCCCAGCCAGACGAAGGCGGATCAGGTCCTCTTGATGACTATCTTGAGTCATCAATGGCACATGTTTTCATGATGAATGTTGCTCCCCTTGAAACACAAGACGAGACGCCAAGAGACAACAATGGAGCAGCGTCTTCAGATTGGAATAACATTCCAACTGATTCATCATACACAATTCCATCATCTAACTCACCAAATGAGGAGATTCGTGTGTCTGAAGAAGGCGGAGGCCCAAACGGGCAGCCCAGACCACGGGTCCCCAACATTTGGACTCAACATTTCAACCAACTGGCCAATCAAGGAATATCCACTTTTCACCATAACAATAATTCTTACACCGGCCAACAACTTCCAATTGGACCCCCATCCATTCTTGGAGGACAGTATATTCTACAAGAAAACCTTCAACCTCCAATTCCAAAATCTCAACCAATCCCAAAGGCACCACCTTTATCTCTCCAACAACAAACATCACCACCACCACCATTTGTAGGACTAGAATTTCCAATACAACCACCACCTATAAACGTATTCCCAAGATATGGGAGTGATTCCATCATTGCAAATCCAATTGCTAGTCCAACTGCTGCGATGGCTCGGAGAGAGAACGCATTGGACACCCAGGTGATTCCTGCGATTGCGGAGACCACGACCGTGGGCGCACCGCAGGATAACCAGGGAGCAAGAGGATCAAATGAACATCCAGATAGAGAAGTAAGATTGAGAGATGAAACTGGTAGGCAAATGATTGTTACAGTAGCACCTCAGACAGGCCCAATAATTCCTGAGTGGGCAAATGCTCCAGAATTTGGGTACTTAACTGGTAGGCCTACTCCCACATTGCCTTGGATACCGATCCCAACTCGGTCCAACCGATCATCATTGGACAGCATAGCTGTTATGGATCTCAACCCTATTGCACAAGTTCATTTCGATCTTGCTGTTGCACAAGCATCATCATCATCTGCAACAGTTCCATATGTTCCCCAACCATCTCGAAGACAAAATGTGTACAATCTGGATCATGAACACACTAATGAATTAGATGGTTTCAGATATGTTCAACACAATGCAGAAGCCTATCGACAGGCTAGACTTGCCAAAGGCTATGACAAAGGTAAAGGTAAGGGCAAGTCAAGTGCAAAGGGCAAGAGCAAATCTGCTGGCCTTGCACGAGAACGCATTGAACAATGGCAAACACATGATCATGAAAGAGGACAAGATTTCGAAAGAGATCAATTGTTTGATGAACAAGTAGACGCAATGAACCAAGAGCTCAGGGACCCCCCCGAATGGTTCGATGAAGATGGAAATCAATTGGGTCCTGAGTACAACGATGAATATGAAAACGAAGGTTCATTTACAAGTCAACATGTACAATGCTCATTGTGTATTGTCAATTTTCAACAAGGGGAATCAGTATCACGACTACAGTGCGGGCATATCTTCCACAATGCATGTTGGATAAATGCTGTAAGAACGCCCGGATACCAAGGTCAGCGGTTGACAACCTGTCCCATCTGTAGGAGTAACAGGATCCGAATTGTTGCAACTTGGTTGTATGTTACCCCTCATGAAGAAGACGATGGCGATGACAGAGATCAACCAGGCTATGAAAGTGATACTTCAGCAAACAATGCACAACATTTTGACATAGCAAATGATGGAATTCCAACCGAACAAATCACAACACCTCACCCCAGCACACCATCGGGAAGTTCATTCAACACACCCAGAACTCCAGATACACATGTCTTCCCTTGGTGGCGTGTCAGCAAATGCGGTAAGTACTATTTGAGCGTTAGACTTCCAAACGGCTTATCCATAATAGTCGACCCTGGTGCTTATACAAATCTTGCTGGCATAAAATGGGTGAAAGAACAAGCTGACATAGCAAAACAAAACAAACACGCTTCAAAACAACAGAAAATGAAAACACCCTTAGGAGTCTCTGGTGTAGGTAAGGGTTCCCAAAAGTGCATATGGCAAGGCACGTTGCCAATTGCAGTTGAAGGAGAGTATCCTTCAGGCTCTGGGGTAAACATTCAGTCGTTTGAATGCCCCATAGTCGAAGGTGAGGGAGGCGAAGATCTCCCGGCTCTTCTCGGTTTGAAAAGTATGTCAGATAAGAACGCCATTCTTGAGATGACTCCGGGCAAGGAGAGTCTGATATTTCCAGGCCCTGGAGGATATGAGATCAAGTTGGCACCTGGCTATACTCGAATCCCTCTGCAAAAGGCACCATCGGGACACCTGTGCATTCCAACAGACAATTTTAATGCACAATCCACCTCATCTTCCTCATCATCATCATCAGCTGGACTCCCCAATCAACACCTCACCCTTCATGCTAGACTTGAAGAATAGGAAACGCAGGATCCTTTACCCGGATACCCGAAGGAATCTTGCATGAAAAGGGTATCGTTTGCAGATTCTGGGATAGCGGAGACCTCGACCGAGGATGCTACCCAAGAAACTGTGAGTGACAACATAACATCACAACAAATGTTATTAACCAGAGAAAATACGCATTGCTTGGTTGTTGAAGAAGAACATGATATGAGCCAGTACCTCACAAATTGTGGTTACCAATGTTACAGGCTCACACATCGCAATGCGGACTCAGGTGCAGCAAATGGACTACTGACGAAAATCAAGAATAGAGAATTTTGTGTATTGATGATCCACTTACCAGTAAAGAAGAAAGACATTCGTGAAAACAGATATCACGCACATCTTCGAAATCTGGTATCGTGGACTCGTCAGGCACATCTAAGTGAACTTCCCGTTCTTTGGATTGGTCCATTTGGAAATGCATGGCATGACATGGAAATTCGAAACATGCAAAAGGAACTAAATTTGTTCAATCATTATTTTAGGTTTTGCAAGTTGAAACTTTCATGTCGATCTCTGGAACCACACCAGGTTTCAGGATCATGCATCGTAACCCTGGGAAATAGGAAACTAAAAGGAGTTGCTTGTGACTGTAAGAACAATGTCGAGCATGTACTGTGTTGGTATGAAGCTACTGCCAGCGGACGAAGGCATGCTTGGCGACAGTTTCTTGCATTAACCTTTAGTGACGTGGTCACTGGCACTCTAGGTCTACAGGCCACACCCGACTTCCAGCGGGATGCTAACTACCAATACCATAAGGATAACAACAACTCCTGTAACCATCACTCACAAACGCAACAATATTTTCAATCAAAACAAAACAAGTTGAATGATAATATCCACCCAAAAGCAATCAAACAGACACCTGTTTCTGAGAGATCAGCGGAGACCTCGACCGAGGGCGCTGTCTCTCACCAAACTTTCCCAACAGAATCAAAGGAAAGAGCAAAAGCTCGCAAGCTCGCAGGACACATAAGTAGGACCAAACCTCAACATGTTGAAGAACATTTTGATGACGTAGGTAAGGACCTATCCGGACTCAAAAGCATCATGGGCAATGAAGACTTTGTGTACTTAACTGCAGACATGATATGCTATGATTCCGACAGTGATGAAAGTATGAGTGACGAGATTGAGAAGGCTGAATTCAGTACCAATCTCGAAGCTCATATGGATTTTAGTGTTCATTGGTTTCTGGGATCTGAGGCTGAAATACCTGAAGATTTCAAGCATCGTTGGCCAGCCTCAACTCACAGAGCCACAGATGTTGAACACTTATTATCCGTACTGTACTCATGTGAACCTGGTCAATCTTCATTGGATATAGTCGAAATATGTGGAGGCGCAGCTCGTGTGTCCCACTTGGCTATCAGAAGAAGGTTGAAAGCAGGAAAGAACTTTGATATTATTTGCGGTTTCGATGTCAACGAAGGTGGAACTCAAAGTAACATCTTCAAATACTTCGGTGATCACAAACCGTTAGTTGCTGTTATGTCTCCTATGTGCAGACCCTTTGGTAGACATTCTAACATCAACTACTGGCATAACTATGAAGGCTGGAAACGATCATATGATATCGCAGCTCCTCATGGTAGGTTTTGTGGACACATCGCATTATATCAAATCAAGAACAAAAGATTCTTTCTCAATGAACAACCCCACCCGAGCTACTTGTATGCGGAACCTCCCTGGCCAGAAGTTCTGTCACATGAAACTGTTCTCAGTGAAATCGTAGATCAATGTATGACAGACCAAACTGGACCGGAAGGTGGATTAGCTCGCAAACCCACAGATTTCAAAGCCAACTCCCCATATTTGCTGAAACCGCTTGCGCCATTCAAATGTGACGGAGCTCATGATCATGAGAGTCTGGATGGCGGCAAGTCGGAGAAATGCAAATTGTGGACTTGGAAACTTGCAAAAGCTATTGTGGACGGTATTGTGTTGCTTATGTCAGTTCTCAAGTTAGGATATGATGGTCACTATTACAGTTCAGTTGTAGATGAACAACTTCAGGATTATCAGATGGCCGAATTCGGAACTGAACCTGAAGAGTTGTTCCCAGTCACTACAACGCAAACTGAAGACAAGCCAAAGGCTAAGAAGGTTGAACCTTTTCCAAACTGCCCTGGCTGTCGTGGACATCAATCCTCAACTGATCCCAGACATATTAGGACTTTTGGTGAATGTCGTTTTCCAGATACTAAAAGTGTTGAGTATTCATGCCCAGGCTGTAAGAAGAACAAACCAGCAGGTCATGAAGACCACACCTATGTACATGGAGAATGTAAACAAGTGTCTATATCAACACGTGGTTTTACTGAAAGAACAGGTAGGCACCCAAGAGATCCAACTAAGAAAGCAACAAAATGTCCAACAGCAGATGCGCAAGCACAACTGCCTGATGGTTCTGATCTTGGTCAATCAAGAGAGGAAGAAACAGAAGAAAGAGCGCCACCTAGACCTGTCACGGTTGGCGGATCTTCATC
>JGI24539J26755_10001110_pt1 | contig 12544 bp, 10 predicted proteins | sample NorSeaMetagenome_2_FD_26755 | JGI IMG/M metagenome (IMG submission 26755) | reverse complement strand
AGTTCTTTAAACTCACCAGAAGGAAGATTTGAATTAATTAATTTGGAAAGTGATAAAATTGGAATAATTGATTATGCTCATAGTCCAGATTCTCTTAAAAATGTATTGAANACTATTAACGATATAAAAAGTTCAAGTGATTCTTTAATTACTGTAGTTGGATGTGGTGGTGACAGGGATAAAGAAAAAAGACCTTTAATGGGGAAAATAGCATGTTCTTTAAGTGATAAAGTTATTTTCACATCAGATAATCCGAGATTTGAGGATCCAGCTTCCATTGTAGATCAAATGAAAAATGGAGTAGAAAATAAAGATAAGCACAAATTTATTTTGGAATTAAACAGAAAGAAAGCTATTCAAGATGCATGTGAACTAGCTGATAATAGCGATGTCATATTAATAGCAGGAAAAGGACACGAAAAATATCAAATTAAAGGAGATGAAAAAATTGAATTTAACGATAAAGAAATTTTAATAGAATCACTAAAAAACAATAAATAAAATGTTTTATTTTTTATTTGAATATTTAGAAAATCAATTTCAGTTAACTGGGGCAAGTTTGTTTCAGTATATATCCTTTAGATCATCTTTGGCATTTATTTTTTCATTATTTTTTTCTATTATTTTTGGAAAGAAAATAATTATTTTTTTAAAAAAGAAACAGATTGGTGAGACAATTAGAGATTTAGGTTTAATTGGTCAAAATGAGAAAAAAGGTACCCCAACTATGGGTGGACTCATAATTATTTTTTCAACTGTAATTCCTGTTTTACTTTTTTCAAACTTCACTAATATTTATATAATCATTCTTCTTTTCACAACAGTATGGCTTGGTATGATTGGTTTTTTGGACGATTATATTAAAATATTTAGAAAAAATAAAAGAGGGCTTAAAGGAAAATTTAAAATCATAGGTCAAGTCAGTCTTGGTTTAATAGTGGGTTTAACTTTGTTTTTTCATCCAGAAGTGACATTAAAAAATCAGAANAATATAGATTCAAATAATATTTCACAAATTATAAGTAGTGATGAATATAAGTCAACAAAAACTACAGTACCCTTTTTAAAAGACAATGAATTTGATTATTCGTTTTTCAGTTCTTTAACTCCAAACGAAAGTAAAAGTGTTAGCGTTGTTGTTTTTGTATTGTTTGTTATTTTAATAATTACGTCAGTCTCTAATGGTGCTAATTTAACAGATGGAATCGATGGATTAGCAGCAGGTTCTTCGGTAATTATTACTATAACTTTAGGTGTTTTTGCATGGGTTTCTGGAAATATAATATTTTCAGAATATTTAAATATAATGTATATCCCAAGAGTTGGTGAGGTAGTTATTTTTATTTCATCTTTTATTGGAGCTCTTATTGGGTTTTTATGGTATAATACTTTTCCAGCTCAAGTTTTTATGGGTGATACTGGAAGTCTTACAATAGGTGGTATTATTGCTGTTATNGCAATAATTGTAAGAAAAGAATTATTGCTCCCACTAATTTGTGGAGTTTTTCTAATTGAAACTTTATCTGTAATANTTCAGGTTACTTTTTTTAAATATACAAAGAGAAAAAAAGGGATAGGGCAAAGAATTTTTCTTATGTCACCTATTCATCATCATTATCAAAAATCAGGCTTACACGAGAGTAAAATTGTTGTNAGATTTTGGATAATAGGAATTTTATTAGCAATACTTTCATTAATAACCTTAAAAATCAGATAATAATGAAAAATAGTATTGTTGTTATTGGAGGTGGAGAAAGTGGAGTTGGAGCTGCATATTTAGCNAGTAAAAAAGGTTACAATGTTTTTCTATCAGATTTTAATACTATAGAAAAAAAATATAAAAAAATATTAGAGGATAATCAAATTAATTATGAAGAAGGAGGACATACTCTAAATAAGTTTTTTAATGCTAAGGAAGTTATCAAAAGCCCTGGTGTTTCTAATAATTCTGACATAATTGTTAAAATAAAATCTAAAAATATCCCTGTAATTTCAGAAATTGAATTTGCATTTAGATTTACAAATTCAATTCTAATTGGAGTTACTGGGTCTAATGGTAAGACAACTACATGCTCTTTAATACATCATATTCTTAAAAGTTCTGGAAAAAGTGTTGGATTAGCTGGAAATATTGGCAATAGTTTTTCGTTCTTAACTGCTGAAAACAAGTTTGAATACGTAGTGTTAGAACTTAGTAGTTTTCAACTAGATGACGTAATTGATTTTAATCCTTTTATTTCAATAATCACCAACTTAACACCTGATCATTTGGAGAGATATGAGTCAAATTTTCAGAAATATGTTAATTCAAAATTTAAAATAATTTCCAACCATTCATCATCNGATTATTTTATTTACAATAATGATGATGATAAAATCAGGTCCGAACTAAGTAATAGAAATATTAATTCTAAAAAAATTCCATTCTCATCTACAAATAACAGTCAAGATAATCTTACTTATGTTGAAAATGATAATATTAACTCTAATATAAAAAACACCAATTTTATGATACCAATTGAAAATTTATCTATTAAAGGAAAACATAATGTTCAAAATAGTATGGCTGCCGCAACTGTGGCAAAAATTCTTAATATTAGCGATCAAAANATAAGAGAATCCTTGGGAAATTTTCAATCTATAAACCACAGACTCGAACATGTATTGACTATTCAAAAAGTAAAATATATAAATGATTCAAAAGCTACTAATGTTAACGCTGTCTATTACGCGTTAGACTCGATGAAATCCTCTACTGTTTGGATTGTNGGAGGAGTTGATAAAGGAAATAATTATGAGGACTTAATTCCTTTAGTAAGGGAAAAGGTTAAGGCAATTATCTGTATAGGAATTGATAACTCAAAAATTATTGAATCATTCTCACCATTTGTAGATTTAATTATAGAAAATGGTAATATGATTGAAGCTGTAAAAAACGCATATAAAATTGCTGAATCAAAAGATAGTGTTTTATTGTCACCAGCTTGTTCAAGTTTTGATTTATTCAAAAATTATGAAGATAGAGGTAATCAATTTAAGGAAGCTGTTAGAAAATTATAATGAATTTATTTTTAGAAAAAATTAGAGGTGATAAAATAATTTGGTCAATAGTTATATTTTTGGCAGTTTTTTCTTTTTTACCCGTTTACAGTGCGAGTTCTAATTTTGGAAATAGCTTTGTTGTATCAAATGTTTTAAAACATTTTGCAATTATAATAGTAGGTATTTTAATAATGTACGGTACTCATTTGATTCCGTATAAATATTTTAAAGGATTGTCAAAGCTAGCATTACCGTTCATTATAACTGTTTTACTTTTCACTTCTTTACAAGGCAGTGTAATTGACGGAGCTAATGCAAGTAGATGGATTAAATTACCGATTATTGGGTTGTCTTTTCAGCCATCATCAATGGCTACAGTGGTTTTAATGGTGTACGTGTCATTTTATTTGTCTAAAAATTATAACAAAAATATAAGCTTTTTTAAAACCATAATCCCTTTATGGATTCCAATTATATTAGTCGTGTTTTTAATTTTACCTTCAAATTTTTCAACTGCTGCTATGATATTTCTGTTGATAATTACATTAATTTTCATTGGAGGATATCCTTTCAAATATTTATTAGGTATAGGCTTTTCTGGAATAATACTTTTTTCACTCTTCTTTTTAACAATTAAAAATTATCCTGATCTAATGCCTAACAGAATAGATACTTGGNTAAGTAGAGTTGAAAACTTTTCATCATCTGAAGATTCAGAAAATAATTATCAAATCTTAAGAGCTAAATCTGCAATAGCCTCTGGAATGATGTTTGGAGTTGGAGCCGGAAAAAGTTCAATGAAAAANATTCTTCCCCAGAGTACCTCTGATTTTATTTATGCAATAATCACTGAAGAATATGGGACAATCGGAGCAATTATCGTATTGTTTCTTTATCTTTTGCTATTATTTAGAATAATAATAGTATCGTATAAGTCTAATACTGTTTTTGGACAATTATTAGCATTAGGAGCAGGGTTACCTATAATTTTTCAAGCATTTATTAATATGGGAGTTGCTGTTCAGCTTTTCCCAGTAACTGGTCAGCCTTTACCCTTNATTAGTACAGGTGGAACATCTATATGGATGACTTTCTTAGCACTTGGAATAGTTTTAAGTGTAAGTTCTAAAGAATCAATNGAGACTATAAACACAGATAACCCTTTAAACATATTAAGTGAAACAGAGTAGATTTTTGATTTCAGGTGGAGGTACTGGTGGGCATATTTACCCAGCTATTGCAATTGCTGACGAATTATCTACAAGGATAGAAAATAATAAAATATTATTTGTTGGCTCATCCAATAGAATGGAAATGCAAAAAGTTCCAGATCATGGATATGAAATTATAGGATTATGGATTAGTGGAATTAAAAGAAAATTACATTTTTCAAATTTGTTAATTCCGTTAAAAGTCTTTTCAAGTGTAATAAAATCTTATTTTATAATTAAAAAATTTAAGCCTGATTTTGTAATAGGAACAGGGGGTTTTGCAAGTGGACCTATTTTATATGTTGCATCAAAGTTAAAGATACCAACCTTGATTCAAGAACAAAATTCATATCCAGGAGTTACAAATAGAATCCTTTCTAAGTCAGTTAATCATATTTGCGTTTCTTATTCAAAAATGGAAAAATATTTTCCAAAATCTAAATTATTATTAACCGGAAATCCCGTAAGGAAAGAAATATGTATATCAAAAATAACAAAGGAATTATCTATAGATTTTTTTAATCTAAATCATAATAAAAGAACCTTATTAATTTTAGGAGGGAGTTTAGGTGCTCTAAAAATCAATGAATTTATTGAATTGAATTTAAGTTATTTTAAAAAATTAGATCTTCAAATACTATGGCAATGTGGAAATAATTATATTAATAAATATAAATCTCTGGAGAGTGATATAATAAAAGTTAAGCCATTTATTAAAAAAATGAACTATGCTTATAAAGCAGCTGATTTTATTATATCAAGAGCTGGTGCAAGTGTAATTTCTGAATTATGTATTGTTGGTAAGCCAGTAATTTTTATTCCATCTCCTAACGTGTCGGAGGATCACCAAACTAAAAATGCAATGTCTCTTGTAAGTTTAAATTCTGCAGAAATTGTTAAAGAAAAAGATTTGAATATTAAGTTTAATCGAGTTTTTGATAAGATATTTTCAAGCGAAGAATATTCTTTAAAGTTATCGAATTCAATTAAAAAAAATGAAAGACCTAGAGCCACGTATGATATTGTTAACCATATTATAAATTTTTTAAAATGATAAAAGATTATAATAGAATTTATTTTTTAGGAATAGGAGGTATTGGTATGTCATCGTTGGCTTTTTATTTTATTAACGCGAATAAATTTGTCGCAGGATATGATAAAGTAAATTCTTTGATAACTAAATCACTTTCTCAAAAGGGGGCTGAAATTCACTACGTAGATAATACTTTAAGTATTCCACCTGAGTTTTTAAACACATCAGATACTTTAGTGGTCTATACGCCTGCTATTTCTCAATATAATAAAGAGTTTAAATATTTTAAAGACAAAGGATATAAGATTTTAAAAAGATCAGAATTACTTGGGCTTATCTCCGAAGACAAGTTTTGTATTGCAATCGGAGGGACCCATGGTAAAACAACAACTTCATCAATTTTGTCACATATTCTTTTCGATAATAACTTAAGCTTTACTTCTTTTGTTGGTGGAATTTCTGAAAATTATAATTCAAATTTAATACAAAATGGGAATGATGTTATTTTAGTTGAAGCTGATGAATTTGACAGATCATTTCACACCTTATTTCCAAATATAGCTTGTGTAACGTCTGTTGATCCTGATCATTTAGATATTTACAATTCTAAAGAAGAATTAAAAAAATCATTTTTTCAATTTATTAATAATATTAAATCTGAAGGGATATTATTTTCAAATGAAAAAACATTATTAGGAGGAGTTTCTTATGGATTTAGTTCCAATTGTGAATATTTTATTTCAAATTATTCTGCTACAAACTATTCTTCTTTTTTCGATATAAATCATAATGGTAGTATAATAGCTTCTATAAAGTTTAATATGCCTGGAAAACATAATGCTTTAAATGCGCTAGTAGCATTCGCTATAGGAAGAGAACTGAATATTGATGATAACTCCATTACAAATTCTTTGTCTACATTTTTAGGAGTGAAAAGAAGATTTAGTTATGCTTTAAAGTCACCTAAAATAATTATTGATGATTATGCTCATCATCCAAGTGAGATTAAAGTCGTTTACGATACCGTAAAAGACCTTTATCCAGATAAGTCAAATACTGCTATTTTTCAACCACATTTATATACAAGAACAAGAGATTTTATGTCTGAATTTGCAGAAATATTATCAAAATTTGATAATATCATTTTAACTGAAATATATCCTGCAAGAGAAAAACCTATAACAGGCATTAGCTCTTCTAAATTATTAGAATTAATAAATAATAAAAATAAATCAGTATTAAAAAAATCTGATTTATCACATTATTTAAAAGAATCTGAATCTGAAGTTTTTGTAATAATGGGCGCAGGTGATATTTCAGATGAAGTTGAATTAATTAAAAACAATATACTTAATTGATATGAATTTAAATGTTCTTAAAATATCTTTTTTAATATTGATAGTCAGTTTGTTGACTTTATTTAGTTTTAATAAAAATCAGAGTAGGAGTATTGAATTTAATGATTTGAGTTATGTTGATTCAGTCTTTAAATTTATTTCAAAAGATTCGGTTAATAAATTGTTAACACAAAGTAAATTATTTTCAAATGAAATTTTGAAAAGTAATTTAAATTTGAAGGATATTGAACATACAATTTTATTAAATAAATATGTGCGTTCAGTTGAAGTGTCACTAAGTGTTGAAGGAAAATTAGGAGTAAATATTAAAGAAAAAAATCCGGTGTTTAGAGTGTTAAGAGATAAATATTATATTGACGCTGATGGAAAAAAAATGCCATTATCAAAAAATTTCTCAGANGAAACCCCAATTATTTTAAGTAGAGTAGATTCAATTGATTTAAAAATGTTAGGAGATTTAGGTAAATACATTAAAAATGATGAATTTTTATCAAAACATATTGCCGGATTAACTAAAGCAAAAAATAAATTAATATTTAATATTGATGGTTTTCAATATAATTTGAATTTAAATAGTGATGAAAATTATTTATTAAAATTTAAAAATTATAAAGCATTTTTTAATACTGTTTATTCCTCAGGTTTATTAGACAGTTTGAGATCTGTTAATCTTGATTTTAAAAATCAAGTTATAATACAAAGAAAATAAATATGGACAGAAAAAATTTATTTGTTGGATTAGATATAGGTACTACTAAAATAGTTGCTTTAATTGGCTCTTTAAATGAGTATGATAAATTAAAAATTATTGGAATAGGTAAATCTAAAAGTTTAGGCGTTCATCGTGGAGTAGTAAATAATATAACTCAAACTATCCAGTCAATTCAATCAGCAGTTAGTGAAGCGGAACTAAATTCTTCTGAAAAAATTGATAAAGTTATTGTTGGTATTGCAGGTCAACACATAAGAAGTCTACAACATAGTGATTATATAACAAGGATTAATTCTGATACGGTTATTGATAATGAAGATTTAGATAAGCTAATAAATCAAGTTTATAAATTAGTTATGCTCCCAGGTGAAGAAATAATTCATGTATTGCCTCAAGATTACAAGGTAGATGGTCAGGCTGAAATTAAAGAACCTATTGGAATGTTCGGAGGAAGATTAGAGGCAAATTTTCATGTGGTCGTTGGTCAAGTTTCCTCTATTAAAAATATTGCAAGATGTATTAAGAGTGCTGGGATTGATTTTGAAGGAATTACTTTAGAACCTATAGCCTCCTCTGATGCTGTTCTGAGTCAAGAAGAAAAAGAGGCAGGTGTTGCTTTAATTGATATTGGNGGTGGCACAACTGATTTAGCTATTTTTAAAGATGGAATTATTCGTCACACCTCTGTAATACCTTTTGGAGGAAATATTATAACTGAAGATATAAAAGAGGGATGTTCTATTATAGAAAAACAAGCTGAACTATTAAAGATCAAGTTTGGTTCTGCTTGGCCAGGTGAGAATAAAGAGAACGAAATTGTTTCAATTCCAGGTTTAAGAGGAAGAGATCCAAAAGAAATTACACTTAAAAATTTATCAAAAATTATTCATGCTAGAGTTGTTGAAATTATTGAACAGGTTTATATTGAAATTAAAAATTATGGACACGAAGAACAAAAAAAGAAATTAATTGCAGGAATTGTTTTAACAGGTGGAGGAAGTCAATTAAAACATCTAAAACAACTTGTTGAATACATAACAGGTATGGATACTAGGTTAGGTCACCCGAGTGAACATTTGGCTGGAAATAATTCAATAGATATTTCAAGTCCTATGTATGCAACCGCAGTTGGATTGGTTATGAATTCAACAAAAATTAGCAAAAAAAATAATAAAAAAGAAGACGATATAGAAAATCATGAACTTGAAGAAATTGATGATACAAATCAAGGTGAAAGATTAACAATTTTTGAACAGTTTACCGAAAAAATAAAAACATTTTTAGATAACGCCGAATAAATTAAAGATTATGCAATTAAACCCAGAAATAAATAATTTACCATTTGATTTACCAAAAAATCAAAGTAATGTAATAAAAGTCATCGGAGTTGGTGGAGGTGGAAGTAATGCTATAAATTATATGCACTCCAAGGGGATTAAGGGAGTTGATTTTGTTGTTTGTAATACTGATTCNCAAGCTTTAGAAAACAGTAGGGTTGAAAANAAAATTCAGCTTGGTATTTCGTTAACCGAGGGTTTAGGAGCTGGAGCTAATCCTGAAATTGGAGAAAAGGCAGCTGTTGAAAGTTTTGAGGACTTAAAGAAAATGCTTGAAACCAATACTAAAATGGTTTTTATTACTGCAGGAATGGGTGGTGGAACAGGTACTGGTGCGGCGCCAGTCATCTCTAAACTAGCTAAGGAGATGGGTATTTTAACTGTAGGAATAGTAACTATGCCGTTNCAATTTGAAGGCAAAATTAGAGAACAACAGGCTAAAACTGGAATCGAAAAATTAAGAAAGGAAGTTGATGCTTTAATTGTAATTAATAATAATAATTTAAGGGATATTTATGGAAATTTAGGTTTTAAAGAAGGATTTGCAAAAGCAGATGAAGTATTAGCAACTGCTTCCAGAGGAATAGCAGAAGTTATTACGCATCATTATACTCAAAATATTGATTTAAAAGATGCTAAAACTGTATTATCTAATAGTGGAAATGCTATTATGGGTTCTTCTACGGCTGCTGGAAGTAAAAGGTCGATTGAAGCTATTTCTTCTGCTCTTGATTCACCTTTATTAAATGATAATAGAATTACNGGAGCTAAAAATGTGTTATTACTAATTGTTTCAGGAAAAGAAGAAATAACTATTGATGAAATTGGTCTTATAAACGATTACATCCAAGAAAAAGCTGGGTATGGAGCAAATATTATAATGGGTGTNGGAGAAGACTTGAGTTTAGAAAATTCAATTTCTGTAACTGTAATAGCNACAGGTTTTGATCCAAATCAACAAGATGAAATTATTCATTCAGACCCAAAAAAAATAATTCATAATCTTGATGAAAATAGCGGATATGTTCATAATCTCAGCTCCGATATTCTTACAGACAAAAAGGATTCTTTACAATTTGATTTTGCCTCTAATTCTATTGATTTTAAAAACACTAATTCTGAAATTGAAAATTCAGAAAATTCTGAGTTAATAAATGACATTCATGTAGATTATGAAGAGTTGAATTTAACAATTGGTGAAGATGAAATTGAAATTAATGATATTCCTGTTAATGTAAATAAAATTGAAGTTATTAAGCCAGAGGAGGTTGAACCTATTGATCAAGTTTCTTTTGACTTTGATATGCCATTAAAAAAACAAATAATTGAATCAGGCAAGATTGTTCACGAGTTAATTGAAGATGTAAATGAAATAGAAGTTATTAATCCGATTCATATCATCCCTGTAACTGAAGTTAATGGAATAAATGCTAATAAATCTGGTATTGACGATTATGAAATTGAAAGTAAATTGACTGAACCTTCATTGTCTGAAATAAATATTGATAATAAAGAAATTGTTTTAAATCCTTTAAATAGCTCCATAGCTGATGGATTGTCTAAACGAACCGAAGAAAGAAAAATAAAACTGAAGGAATATAATTACAATTTTGCAAAAGCTAATAATATTAGATCTATGGAAAACGAACCTGCTTTTAAAAGAGCTGGTGTTAGTTTAGGTAATGTAGATCAATTTAAATCTTCCAGAACAGTTGTCAGTGAAGATTCTAATGGAGAAATTAACTTAAGAACTAACAATTCGTTTTTACATGATAACGTAGATTAAAACAAAAAAGATATGAAATTGATAGACAAAATATCTAATTCAATTATTTCAGCAATGAAAGAAAAGAATGCGAGTGAATTAGAATCTTTAAGAGCAATTAAGTCAGCACTTTTATTAGCACAAACCCAAAAAGGTTCAGAAGGAAATGTTGGTCAATCTGAAGAAGTTAAAATTCTTCAAAAACTGGTTAAACAAAGAAAAGAAAGTGCAGAGATATACAATAAACAAAACAGNCTAGAACTTGCAGATGTTGAAATTAGACAGTCCAAGATAATTGAAAGATTTTTACCAGCTCAAATTAGTGTAGAAGACTTAGAAAAAATAATTATTGAAATTATAAATCAGACTGAAGCAGAGGGAATGAAAGATATGGGTAAAGTAATGGGAATTGCATCAACTAANCTATCGGGAAAAGCTGATGGAAAAACTATATCTAATATTGTTCGCTCAAAACTAATGTAATAAATCGGCCCAGTAGTTCAACTGGATAGAATATCAGATTTCGNCTCTGACGGTTGGAGGTTCGAATCCTCTCTGGGTCACTAATAATTTATTTTTTTATGAGGTTTTATTTATATCTATTTTTTATTTTAAACATAACAAGCTTAAGTTGTCAAGACATTATAGAATCTTATGATATAACATTAAATATCAAAAACATTAAGNCTAAGGGTAGTTTATTTATTGCAATATGGACAGATTCTAATGCATTTAATTCTAACAAATCAGATAGTTCAGAATCAAAAAATGGATTTAAATATGGATTTAAAGAAAATGTTAACCAAAAATATTTTAATAAAACAATTAAATTACCAAAAGGAAAATATCTAGTTTCAATTTATTTAGATAAAAATTTTAACAATAAAATGGATTACAATTTTTTAGGAATTCCAAAAGAGCAATATGGTTTTTCAACAAACAAAATAATAAGGTTCAGAAAGCCAAGTTTTGATGAGGCATCATTTGTCTTTCAAAATGATTTAATTTTAGATATTTCTCTGCAATAATTATAGTTTAACTNTTTTTGTAATTTTTAAATTTTTNTTAGGTTCCACAATTATATTTAATATTTCAAAAGACATTTTAATTGAATTTAAAATTTCTTTTGTTTTTACTGTTATTAGTAATTCATCATTTGCTGGAACTTCTATTACTGAACCATAGCTATGAAAAGTATAATCACCTGTATATTTCANTTTTAATGGTACTACGCTGTGATTTTTAAGTTTAATAGTTACTATCTTTTTATAATATCCATTTGATGTAATANTTAGATTTTTGTCAATTACAGGCAAAAGGTTTTCTTTTTTTCCGATTAACATATCCCTGTGCCATACGAAAGTTTTTTGCGAAAAAAGAGCGTCTCTAATACTTTTTTTTGTAATATTTTTTGATATAATAAATGTTATTGGTCTATGATGGTTTTTTTCTTTATCAAAAGTCCAATCTATTAAACCATGGATATCGCTTGTGCCCATAATGGTTAAATTGTTTTCAAGAGCAAGAGCTAGGGCTTCTTCTGAGTAGGTATGTTCATTTACTACTTCAATTCCGTGAAACAATTTCTTTTTTAATAATCTTTCATGTAGCTTATCAAAACGTGCTATTGCATCGTCTCTATTTTCCACCCAATTAGGATGGTTCCAAAACACAAAGGCTCCTTGTTTGTTTGCTTCAATTATGGCTTTTTCTCCATCCGGATTAATAATTAAATTAGCATCCTTAATAAAAACAGCATTAAAATGCCCTGGGGGCATAGGTTTTGTGATTTCTGTACCATTTATCACCATTAAAGCTTCTTCCTGTTTTAGCATCGAACTTGAAATTTCAAATGACCTATTTCTATCNGTTATATTCATGTCATTTTTATAAGANAAATATTCTAAATGCTCAGTAAGAGAGATTAAATCAAGACCATCTCTTCTAGCTTCTTTAATTCTTATACTTGGCCAAACTTCTCCATCAGAGAATACAGAATGAATGTGTAAATCTGAAGAAATTAAGAACACCCCTTTGGGGCTTTTAAAAAATTCTTTTCTATTTTGTGCGTTAATATTTAATACTA
>JGI24539J26755_10001108_pt1 | contig 12551 bp, 9 predicted proteins | sample NorSeaMetagenome_2_FD_26755 | JGI IMG/M metagenome (IMG submission 26755) | reverse complement strand
ACTAAATATCTTTTCGGCCTTTAATTATTACTTCATAGCCTTTTTCTTCTGGCTCATCATCAATCATTTCAGCTGGAAAACCATCCCCCAACACTTCAACATTGGCCCTTTCTTCGAGCCTCCTAATGATGTTTGGAGACAGCTCACGTGGCCCGTATCTCTTCTCACCATCTTTAAAAATCTCAACAATTAAAGGGGCAATTTCTAAATCCAGCCCTTTTCTCTGAGCAAGCTCATTAAAAATCCCAATATCCTTAGAAACCAAATCCATTGTAAAGCTTATATCTCTGCTACCATTAAGAATAACCTGAGATTCAGTTTCATGGACAAATGAAGTTCCAGAAGATGCTTTGATCGCCTCATAAGTTACGTTCATATCCATTCCAAGCATCTTCATTGTTGTTAGCGCTTCTGCTATCGAAGCAAGGTTAACCGTAGCTAAGTAATTGGTCATAACTTTTAGAGTTGAGGCAGTTCCTAAGTCACCGGTATGAAGCACTCGTCTTCCCATGGTGGTTAGTATTGGCAAAGCTCTTTCAAAAGCCTCTCTTGAGCATCCAGCAAAGATTGAAATATTACCTGTATCAGCTATGGCAGCCACCTGAAACAGGGCAATCAATTGGTAATGCACCAATTGCTTCAACTAAAGCACCAATTCTTCGAATTTCAGCCTCATCTGTAGTGCTCATCTCAAGCCAAATTTTCCCTTTGCTTAATCCCGATAAGATCCCATCAGAAGATTCCATAACTTCAGAGCAGGCTTTTGGAGACGGTAAACAAGTAATAACCACATCACATTTCTTTGCCATTTCTTGAGGCGAGCCAACACTCTTTGCTCCTCTTTCAATAAACTCATTAACAAGAGAAGAGTTAAGATCATGAACTGTAAGGTCAAAACCATTTCTTAAAATACTGCCTGCAAGTTTGCCACCTGCATTCCCTAAACCAATAAAACCTACTTTCATCTAAATCTCCAAAAAACTACAAATTTTTAATCGTCATCAACATAGTAAGGTTTTGTATCCATCGAAAGATGGAGCTTTTTTCCTTTATAAGGTGAATTCGCTTCAATAACTTTAAGGTTAAGATCTATCCCTAATCCTGGTTTATCTGAAGGAATAATATTTCCTTTACTCCAATCAAGAGGCTGCATCAGTACATCTGAGTGAAAGCCATCCCAAGTCCCAATACTTTCCATAATTAGAAAGTTTGGTGTTGCAGTAGCGAGCTGTATACTAGCTGCAGCTCCTACTGGGCCATTATAAATATGCGGGGCAATCTGAGCATAAAAAACTTCAGAAAGGCTCGCAATTTTCTTGGCCTCTAAAATACCGCCAACTCGCCCTAAATTCATTTGAATTATTGACGCAGAGTTATTTTTTAAAATATCAAAAAACTCATACTTTGTTGTTAAGCGCTCTCCAGTAGCAACTGGAATACTTGTCTTACTTGCAACTTCTGCCATTGCACTTGACTGGCCCGGAGGAACAGGCTCTTCAAACCACAAAGGGTCAAACTTTTCAAGCCTCTTAGCTAGCCGCACAGCTGAAGCGGGAGTTAACTGTCCATGAGTTCCAATAAGAAGGTCACAGTTATCTCCAACAGCCTCCCTTACTTTTTGGCAATAATTTTCGCAGTGCTTTAAGCGGCTCAGTGATATTTGATGTCCAGAGAATATTGAATAAGGGCCAGCTGGATCAAACTTAACTGCACTAAAGCCCTGCTCCATAAAATTTATAGCAGACTCAGCGCCTAAGTCTGGATCATCATAATTAAGCACTCCATTTTTGTCTTTTGGGTATAGATATGTATATGACCTTAGCTTGTCATGAACCTTGCCCCCTATAAGCTCATATATTGGCTTATTTGCAGCTTTTCCAATAATATCCCAACAAGACATCTCTAGCCCACTTAATACCCCCATCATTGTCAAATCTGGCCTTTGAGTAAAGCCACTTGAAAAACACTCTCTGAAAAAGCGCTCAATATGATGTGGGTCATGGCCCTTTAGGTATCGCTCAAAGACATCTTGAGTTGCCTTAACAACAACTTCAGGATGAAAGGAGGCTGAATATATCTCTCCAATCCCAACGATGCCGCACTTAGTTTCAATAGAAAGGAAGATCCAATACATTCCACCAATATGAGGCTTTGGGGTACCAACTATATAAGTATTTAATTTTACGACTTCCATGCCATATTTTTAGTAATTTATATTGATGTAATTTTTATACGGGTTTATAAGAATAAGCAAGTTATTTTGTTTACGAAAAATTATTTACTTTACGACGCCCTATNAGGTNGGCCTGATCGTTGGGTTTTTTGCCAATCTGAATCAATCCATACATCGGCTTCAGAAGCTTTGAGTGGCTTATTTCCTAATACGATATCCGCCATTTTTTCAGCTAACATAATTGTTGGTCCATTAAGATTTCCATTTGGAATTGTTGGAAATATAGAAGAATCAATTACTCTTAACTTTTCAATACCATTTACTTTACCTTGATTATCAACAACGGTCATAGGGTCACTTAAGTCACCCATTTTGCAAGAACAAGATGGGTGGTAAGCGCTTTCAACATTTGCCCTAACCCAAGAATCTATTTGATCATCACTACTTACCTCTAATCCTGGGCTTGCTTCACCCGCATTATATTCGTCCAGTGCTGGTTGACTTAAAACCTCACGAGTCAATCGAATACAATCACGCCAATCTTGTCTATCTTGCTCGCTCTCCAAATAGTTAAATAGGATTGTTGGCTTAGCTTGCGGGTCTGAGCTATTAATCTTAATGCTGCCCCGACTGCTAACTTTATTGACGCCTGCATGAACTTGATACCCATGCCCCTTCATTGCTGCGTTTCCNTCATATCTCATTGCAGCTGGGAGAAAATGATACTGAATATTAGGCCACTCAAGGCCTGCACGAGAACGAATAAAACCACAAGANTCAAAATGATTTGTTGCGCCGAGTCCTGACTTAGATAGAATCCAGCGCACACCAATAAGNCCCTTACTAAATANNTTTAATTTACTGTTAAGTGTAATTGGCTTTTTACAATGATATTGAAAATATACCTCAAGATGGTCCTGAAGATTCTCGCCAACACCTGGCAATTCATGTTGCAGCTCAACTCCAGCATCTTTTAGAACATTTTTTGGACCAATCCCAGATAACTGAAGTAGCTGAGGTGANCCAATTGACCCAGCACAAAGTATCACCTCTGTATTCGCATTCAATATTTTAGTTTGACCGTTAATTGAATACTCAACTCCAGTTGCAACTTTATTCTTTAGAATTACTCGCTGAACAAGCACTCCAGTTAGTATTGTAAGGTTTGATCTATTTTTAGCTGGCTTAATATAGGCATTTGATGTAGAAGAGCGAACACCACTTCCAACGGTCATGTGCATTGGACCAAAGCCCTCCTGTTGCTGACCATTATAATCCGCAGTTTCAGGATAACCAGCCTCCACTCCAGCATTAATAAAGGCTCGATAAAGAGGATTTAATTTCATGTTATTACCATTTGAAGTTGCCACAGGACCACTACCTCCACGGTAGTTATCTTCCCCCAAATGCCATTTTTCAGAGCGCTTAAAATATGGCAGACAATTTTTGTACGACCAACCCTCTGCCCCTTGCTCCTCCCATTGGTCAAAATCACGCGCATGGCCCCGCACATAAACCATTCCATTTATGGAGGAAGAACCTCCCATCACTTTGCCTCTAGGACAATGCATTTTTCGATTATCAAGAAAAGGCTCTGGCTGAGTATGAAATTGCCATGCATACTTATCAGTATTCATAGGGTATGACAGTGCAGTTGGCATTTGAATCATTATGTTTTTATCACTACCTCCATTTTCTAGAAGTAACACTCTATTTTCACCTGACTCAGTCAAACGATTTGCCAAAACGCAGCCCGCCGAACCGGCACCTACAACAATATAATCAAACTCATTACTCATATATTTCTTAGCCTATATTAATAAGGACTCTCAACGTCATCCAACCGAACAAAAATACTTTTAATTTGTGTATAGCTCTTCAAAGTTTCGGGGCCATTTTCACGGCCTATTCCAGACTCTTTATAGCCTCCAACTGGCATTTCAGCAGGAGAATCTCCCCAACTATTAATCCAGCAAATTCCTGCCTCTAATTGATTAATAACTCGGTGCGCCCGATTAATGTTTTGCGTAAAAATGCCAGCCGCTAAACCAAACTTAGTATCGTTTGCCCTGCCAATTACTTCTGCCTCATCATCAAAGCGCAGAATGGACATTACTGGCCCAAAAATTTCATCAGTAACGTGCTCAGAATCGTCTTTACAATCTGCAAAAATTGTTGGCTCTACAAAAAACCCATTTTCTGTTTCTTTGGATTTATGACGATTTCCACCAAGAACAAGTCGAGCGCCTGATTTTTTAGCTTTATCAATATAATCCATAACCTTATCAAGATGCTTTGAGCTTATTAAAGCCCCCATCTGAGTATCTAAATCCATTGGATCACCTAGTTTTATTTTTTTACTTCTCTGACAGACTTTTTCTATAAATTTATCGTAAATACCAGATTGCACAAACACCCTTGTTCCATTGGTGCAAACCTCACCTTGAGTATAGAAGTTTGCAAGAAGCGCTCCAGAGATTGCATTATCAATATCAGCGTCATTAAAAATAATTAATGGCGACTTGCCTCCAAGCTCCAAAGTTACCTCTTTAAGGCTTCCAGCTGCATCTGCCATTATCTTCTTTCCCGTTCCACTTTCTCCAGTAAAAGAAATTTTAGCAACTCTTGGATGTCGAGTTAAGTACTGGCCTACGCGATAGTCACCTTGGACGACATTAAATACTCCTGGAGGCATCCCTGCTTCTGTATATATTTCAGCAAGTTTTAAAACGCTAAGTGGAGTTTCTTCAGAAGGTTTAAATACCATTGAATTCCCAGCAGCCAAACAAGCAGCAGATTTCCAGCAAGCAATTTGAATAGGATAGTTCCAAGCACCAATACCAGCACAAACCCCTAAAGGCTCTCTTTTTGAAATGTAAAAGGTACTCGAGTTTAAATCTTGCTGAGCGCCCTGCAAACCCGGGGCAATGCCCGCATAATATTCAATTACATCTGCACCAGAATGGATATCAACACAATTAGCTTCCTGTAATGGCTTGCCGCAATCAGCAACCTCTAATGCAGCAAGTTCATTGTTTCTTTCACGCAAAATAGAAACTGCTTTTAGTAAGATTCGGCCTCTTTCAACGGCCGTCATCTTGCTCCACACAGCAAAACCCTTCTCAGCTGATTTAATAGCTGCCTCAACATCACTCTCACTAGCTTGGTCTATAAGAGCTATAACTTGCCCATTTGCAGGGTTAATAGACTCAAAAGTTTCACTAGAATTAGATTTTAAATAGGCGCCATGAATATATAAATGTTCTATCATAAACCTTAATAAGTATCAAATTGTAAAAAACAATGATACATTCTATGAACTCACTATAAGTAAATTAATTAATCAAAATATTAAGGCATTACAATGTTTTTAAGCTGATCGTTAAGCAGCTGAAGAAGAATTGATTTTTGGTCATCGTCAAATCGGCTAATAGGTCCTGATACTACAATAGCACCAACAAATTTATTACTATTAGAAATGACAGGTACGGCGAGTGCAAAGAGCGCAGCATTGTGTTCATTTATTGACAAGTAATAGCCTTTATCACGAATATCTTTATAAAAACCCTGCTTGTCATTTTTACGCTTACCAAAAGCTAAGATAATTCGCCCAGAGGCACCACGATTGAGTTCTAAACGAGAGCCCTGCTCAATGTTATGTCTGATCTCATCTCTTGAGTGCGCTCTATATAAACATATACGCATATTATCTTCTTCAACAAAGAAAGATGCAGTTTCATCAGATATATCTCTGATCCTATCAACTATAGGACGTATCTGCTCAAGATGATTACTTTGCGTATATATAGCGCTTAAATAAAGAGCCTGAGTTCCCACAACGTACTTCTTATTCTTAAGTCTTGAAACGTAGCCATAATCTTCAAGCGTACTTAGAATTCGATATGCAGTTGAGACATTAAAATTTAACTGATCACAGATCTCCTTTATTGAGAATTGAGATTTATCCAATGAAAACATTGACAAGATTTGTAAGCACTTTTCGATTGCGTTGTAACTTTTATCAATAGATCTAGGTTTCATTTTATTTCATATTATGAAAAAATTATATTATATAGTGAAATTATTTGATCATATTATCTTTTAATTGGTATTATTCAAATATAAGTAAATAGTAGCTATTTCAGAAGCTTGAGTAGATTAAAGCAATATAAACATAACCAAATTAAAAGGAGATATTAATGAATAGAGAAGAGCAAATTAAAGCCCTAGAAAAAGATTGGAAAGAAAACCCTCGATGGTCGAACGTAAAGCGTACTTATTCTGCAGAAGATGTTGTTAGGCTCCGTGGGTCTGTTCAACCAGAATGCACTTATGCCAGAAGAGGCGCTGAAAAGCTATGGGATCTTGTTAATGGTTCAGCTAAGAAAGGCTATGTAAACTCTATGGGCGCTATTACTGCAGGACAGGCTATGCAGCAGGCTAAAGCTGGAATTGAAGCAGTCTATCTTTCAGGCTGGCAAGTTGCTGCAGATGGAAATACATCTGAAACAATGTACCCAGATCAATCACTCTATGCATATGACTCTGTCCCAACTATGGTTAGACGAATTAACAATACATTTAAAAGAGCGGATGAGATTCAATGGGCTCAAGGAATTAATCCTGGTGATGATCAATTTATTGATTTCTTTTTGCCAATTGTGGCAGATGCAGAAGCTGGATTTGGAGGTGTATTAAATTCATTTGAATTAATGAAAAATATGATTACTAGTGGCGCTGCTGGCGCTCACTTTGAAGATCAATTNGCTGCAGTTAAAAAATGTGGNCATATGGGTGGTAAAGTTTTAGTTCCAACTCAAGAGGCAGTTCAAAAATTAATATCTGCTCGCNTAGCTTCAGATGTTATGGGCGTCCCTNCACTCCTTCTTGCAAGAACTGATGCAGANGCNGCNAANCTTCTAACTTCAGATGTNGATCCTTATGANGCTCCATTTGTTACCGGGAAAAGAACTGCTGAAGGGTTTTATATCGTTAAAAATGGATTAGAGCAGTCAATATCAAGAGGAGTAGCNTATGCCCCNTATGCTGACCTNGTTTGGTGTGAAACTGGGAAACCAGATCTTGGCTTTGCGCGTGAATTTGCTGAAGCTGTTTTAGCTGAAAACCCTAATCAGTTGCTTGCATACAATTGTTCGCCATCATTTAACTGGAAAAAGAATCTAAGTGACAGTCAAATTGCATCTTTCCAAGAAGATATTTCAGCGATGGGATATAAGTATCAATTTATCACTTTGGCTGGAATCCATAACATGTGGTATAACATGTTTGACCTTGCATATGATTACGCAAAAGGTGAAGGCATGAAGCATTATGTGAATAAGGTCCAAGAGCCTGAGTTTGATGCTGCTAAGAAAGGTTATACTTTTGCNTCTCATCAGCAAGAAGTTGGTGCAGGATATTTTGATGACGTTACAACTGTAATACAGGGTGGTGAGTCATCGGTTACTGCATTAAAAGGTTCAACTGAAGAAGAGCAGTTTAGCTAAGTTTTAAGCTGCTATGTATCAAGCCTTCTTGATTAAAGAAGGCTTTTAACTGGTAACTATTTATTATGCTTAGTAACTCATCTCAAAAGCTCTCTTTATCAATTGCTAAAAAGATTTTAATTGGCTTTGAGTATCATTACCAAAATATTAAGAGTGCTTCTATAGAGGCAAAAAGGTGTTTTGAGGAGAGAGAATGGCAAAAAATAGAAGACGATTCAAAGTTAAGACTTAATTTCTATGATGAACAAGTTGATTACTTTTGTAAAAAACTATCGTTAGAGTTAAAAAAACAAACTCTCTATGGCGCAAAGGCTGAATTCAATGAATCACCGAGTATGGAGAAGTTTAACTCTGAATTCTGGAAAAATACAAAGCATGTCTTCATTGAACTAATAACTGAACACAAGCAGCCTGAGCTAGCTGAAACCTTCTATAACTCGGTATTTTGTAGGATCTTTTCAAGAAGTTTTTATAATAACCAGTTTATTTTTACAAGGCCATGTGTGTCACTGAATTATATTGACATGGATGAACCAGTAATTGACAGCTACTTTGTTGAAGACGGTCAGCTGAGCGAAGCCTTTACATCTATTCTTGATAGCTACAATTTTAAATGTGAGTTTGGTAATCTCAGTCAAGATATCCAAAGATTAAAAGAGCAGCTTTATAGCCAGATGCCGCGACTAGACTCTGAAGTTTTCGAGATTCAAGTCATTAGTACCCCTTTTATCAGAGGAAAATGCGCCTACATTGTAGGCAAAATTGTCTCTCAGCTCCACTCAGATAGGCCGCTCCTTATTGCTCTATTAAATGATGAAAAGAAAGGCTTATACGTCGACAGCCTTCTCACTGAAGTTGGAGGGATATCCATTGTTTTTAGCTTTTCAAGATCGTACTTTTTTATTACAACAGACTACCCTTCTGCAATTGTTGAATATTTAAAAGAGATTTTGCCAGGAAAAACTAGGGCAGTTCTATACAGCGCAATTGGGCTTCATAAGCAAGGCAAAACTTTGTTATACCGACATTTTCTCAAGTACTCAAAAATTACTAGTGAAAAGTTAATAATTGCACCCGGTATCAAGGGCATGGTTATGTCTGTCTTTACTTTTCCAATGTACCCCTATGTATTCAAAATTATCAACGACCGCTTTGCGCCTCCTAAAATGGGCACCAAAGAGATGGTTAAGGATAGATACTACTTTGTTAAAAACCACGTAAGAATAGGGAGATTAGCAGATACATGGGAGTTTTCAAATGTTGCCTTTCCGTTAAAAGATATCGATGATGCATTATTAATAGAGTTGAAGAGAAAAGCAGGCTCAAATATTGAAATTGAGGGGGACCTGTTAATCATTAAGCATATGTACATTGAAAATAAAATGACGCCACTCAATATGTATCTTGAAACTGCCACTAAAGAACAGCAAACAAACATAATTAATGATTATGGAAAAGCGATAGATGAGCTAATTAATTCAAATATTTTTCCAGGCGACATGCTTACAAAAAACTTTGGAGTAACTCGCCAAAATAGAGTCGTCTTTTATGACTATGACGAAATTACCTTAATGAGCACGCCCGTCTTTAAAAAGATTCCTGAATCCAAGACATACGAGCAAGAGCTTGCCTCTGAGCCCTGGTATTACGTTGGTCAGAATGACGTCTTTCCAGAAGAATTTAGATATTTCATGCTTCCAAATCCATATATGAAAGAAGTATTTAATAGAAATTATAAAAAACTTCTCGATGCAAATTACTGGATTTCAATACAAGAAAAAATTAAGAACAACGGGGTCATGGATTATTATCCATATGGATCAGAAAAACGTATGAGTGAAATATATGGAGAAACGAATGACTCTATCGACATGTGATATTTCGGATAAGCTTCACCCTAATGTCCAGTATTTAGAGCCCGTATATAAAAGTTATGGATTAAAAAAATCATTTTCAGGTCGCATTGTTACTGTTAAGTGCTTTGAGGACAACTCCCTAGTTGAGCAGGCTTTAAATACTCATGGCAAGGGATCTGTATTAGTGATCGATGCAGGTGGCTCTATGAAGTGCGCAATGCTAGGTGATAAAAGGGCATCTGATGCAATCAGGAATGGCTGGGAAGGAATTATTATCTATGGATTGATCAGGGATTCAGTAGCCATAAATTTAATGCCAATTGGCATAAGAGCTCTTGGCGTTTGCCCATTAAAAAGTGTTAAAAAAGGAATTGGAAAAAGAAATATAAATGTCTCTTTTTCAAATGTAAAATTTAATCCAAATGAATATATTTATGCCGATGAAGATGGCGTAATAGTTACTGAAAATAAGGCCAATTAATGAGCAGTGATAGTCAAATAATTAATAAGATTCGAGTAGACAATACTTTTTTTAGCTTCATTGAAGAAGAGGTTTGTGATGGATTAGATATTTCAGCCAAAGACTTCTTTAAATCCCTCTCTCAAATTTTAAATGAGCTACAGGAAAAGAACACGTCCCTTCTTGAAAAGAGAGACTTATTGCAATCTAAAATTGACCAATGGCATGCTGAAAATAAAAGAATTGATCTTCAGAGCTATAAGAAATTTTTAGAGGGCATTGAATATATCACTCCAATGCCTGATAAATTCTCTATTGATGTTGAGGAAGTAGATGATGAAATATCTCAAATTGCCGGCCCTCAGCTCGTTGTTCCTATTACAAATCAGCGCTTTGTTCTTAATGCGGTGAACGCTCGCTGGGGAAGTTTATTTGACTCCCTTTATGGTACGAATGTAATTCCAAACAAAGGCAGTATGAGTACCTCTTTTGCACATAATCTTCAGCGAGTTAATCTTACTGCAGAACTTGCCTGTGACTTTCTTGATGAAATTGCGCCTCTTAAAGGCGCTTCTTATAGACAGATCACCTCTCAAGTTAAATACTCTGGCGCTTTAATATTTAACCTAAATGATGGTGAATTGGCAACCTTAATTAATCCAGAGAAATATATAGGATTAACTGACGATGGGCATATATTACTTAAGAATAATAACCTTCACCTAGAAGTGGTTTGTGACCAAGAAAGAAGTTTACATAAGAGCGGTATTTTTGATGTCATTCTTGAGTCAGCAATAACAACTATTGTCGATTTTGAAGACTCAGCATCAACAGTTTCTAATGCGGAAAAAATTCATGCATATCGTAACTACTTAGGCCTCATGAAGCGTGAACTAAGCACCACGTTTACTAAGGGTGGTGAAACCATTACTCGCTCATTAAATGAAGATAAAGTTTGTACTGATATACATGGAGAGAAATTTAGCTTAGCTGGAACAAGCTTGACTCTCGTTCGTAATGTTGGCATTCATATGATGACAGGAATTGTTAGTAATCTTGATGACTCACCAATTCCTGAGGGAATACTAGACGCAATGGTGACTTCACTTATTGCGCTTCATGATATTAAAATTAAAGCGAATTCAAAAAAAGGAAGCATCTATATTGTTAAGCCTAAATTACATGGCCCTGAAGAAGTAAAATTTACAATGGAGTTATTTGGGCTTGTTGAANAAGCCTTATCTCTAAAAACTAATACGCTCAAAATAGGCGTAATGGATGANGAAAGAAGAACGACTCTTAACCTTAAGTCTTGTATTCATGAGGCTAAAAGCCGTATTATTTTTATAAATACAGGCTTTTTAGATCGCACAGGTGATGAAATTCATACATCTATGATGGCTGGTGCAATGCGCTGTAAAGACCTCATNAAGGAAGAGGCTTGGTATTCAGCCTATGAGCCAAACAATGTAAGNACTGGTCTTGATTGTGGACTNTTTAAAAAAGCTCAAATTGGAAAAGGAATGTGGGCTCAGCCAGATCAAATGCGTCAAATGCTTGATAACAAAATGGTTCATTTAGAGGCAGGTGCAAGCTGTTCATGGGTTCCATCCCCTACCGCAGCAACTTTGCATGCAACGCATTATCATCGCTTTGATGTTTTTAAGAAGCAAAAAGAGCTACTAGCAAACCAACAACACCCAAACCAAGACGACTTGCTGGTAATTCCTTTCTTGAGAATTGAAGAGCAGATGCCTAAAGAGAAAATTATCAATGAAATAAACAATAATGCACAAAGTATATTGGGTTATGTTGTTAAGTGGATTAACCAAGGAATTGGTTGCTCTAAGGTCCAAGATATTAATCATGTTGGGCTTATGGAAGACCGTGCAACCCTTAGGATATCCTCGCAACATATGGCTAACTGGCTTCACCATGGAATGTGCTCAAAAGAAGAGGTAAATAAAGCATTTGAGGAAATGGCTGTTATCGTTGATGATCAAAATAAGTATGATCCAAGCTACCTCCCACTTGCACCAAATTACGACAGTTTTGCCTACAAAGCATCAATAGCTCTGGCTTTTGAAGGAATGAGTCAGCCTAATGGCTATACGGAAGCAATTTTAATAAAATACAGGCGTAAGTTTCTTGAGGCTAATTAGTCATCAAATTCTTTGCTATGTTTTCTTAATTTATCTATAAGAGAGATAATTTTTTTATCACCTCTTAAGGACTCATGAATATAATCAAAGTATTCGAACTCATTGTCTTTAAATTGTCTTGAAATATTTGGGTAATACCACTGCTTATCAAGCGCATTAATAATAAACTCTCTATTGACCCATAATGACTCGTCAGCAGTTGCGAAGACCTGATCGATAATGTGTTCTGCCTTTAAACAACTAAAGATAATATCTCCATCTTTCCAAAGTTCAGCAGGGAACTGATCATAATGCTCTTCATCTATATTAAATGTATTAATCCCATCTAATATTTCCTCTTTACTTGTTTCAATGAATTCACCATCATGACACTCAATTTTATTATCTTGCATT
>JGI24539J26755_10001107_pt1 | contig 12572 bp, 10 predicted proteins | sample NorSeaMetagenome_2_FD_26755 | JGI IMG/M metagenome (IMG submission 26755) | reverse complement strand
ACTGACGTAGATGCGTGTTTTCTGTGCGCTGCGCCGAAAGCGTCATTAACATATATGTCTCCACACAGAGAAAGATGTTTTGCAAACTTTTCACAACCACTAGTTTCTTCATCATAGAATCTAAGATTTTCCATTAACACAATTTCTCCTGGCTTTAAAGATCTGATATCTTTTAATATGTCTTCTCCTGTGCAGTCTGGAATAAATGTAACTTTTCTTCCTAAGGTGTTTTCGACTTCTCTAAATATGTGCTTTAAAGAATATTTTAGGTCCCAGCCCTTTGGTCTTCCAAGGTGTGACATTAAAACACATGAGCCGCCGTCATTTATAATTTTTAAAATTGTGGGTTTGGCAGAGAGAATTCTTGTGTTGTCTAATACGTTTTGATTGGCATCTAAAGGGACGTTAAAGTCAACTCTAATTAGAGCTTTTTTGTTAAGGAAATTAAAGTCTAAAACAGTCTTCATTATATTAATTTAGAAAGCAAATATAATTTATTCATGCTATTTAATAGGGCTCATTTCTATTATCTTTGTCTTATGTCACAAATTAATTTAGTTGGTCAAAAAAGATTAATCAAAGAATTAGAAAAAAAAACAAGCTCAGGTAAGCTAGCACACTCGTATCTGTTGTTTGGGCCTTCCGGCGCTGGGAAACTTTCTGTTGCTATAAAGTTTGCAGAACTAATTCTCTGCTCGAAATACAAAGAGAATGAGCTGGAAATGATTGGCGCTCAACAAAAAATCAATAGCTTAACTCACCCTGATTTACACTTTGTGTTTCCTGTAAATACAAGCTCAAAGGTAAAGTCCAAGGCAACCTCTAAGCATTTTGTGAAAGAGTGGCGAGATGCTATAATAGAAAACCCTTACATAACACTTTCACAGTGGCTAGAAAAAATTGAGATAACAAATAAAAAAGGAAATATCAGTGTTAATGAAGCTGAAGAAATTAACAAAACAATGTCACTTAAATCCTATGAAGGTGGCTACAGGGTAATGGTTATATGGATGGCCGAAAACATGAATACAGAATGTGCAAACAAACTACTAAAGTTAATTGAAGAGCCAAGTCGTGAAACTGTTTTTCTGCTTTTGACTGAAAACAAATCTGCTATACTTCCAACAATAAAATCAAGATGTCAAGAAATAAATATTCCTCCAATTGACACAAAAGAAATTGCTGAGTCTCTTATAAAAAAAGGTCTTGCGGACAACAAAAACGCTTACAACACGGCAAACATGAGTGGGGGTAGCTATTGTTCGGCTTTGAAATTGTTAAGCTCAGATTCCGGTGTTGTAAACTTCGAATCTGTTTTTATAGAGTGGGTTAGGCTGGCCTTTAAGGTTAAGACAACTAAAAGTGCAGTGGCTGAGTTAGTGAATTGGAGTGAAAAAGTCAGCAAACTACCTAAAGATGTTCAAAAACAGTTTTTCCTCTTCTCTCTAGAGGTTTTTAGAAAGTCTTTGTTAAAAAACTATAAATCAGGCAGTTATGGAGACTTATTTAAAGATAAAAGTTTTAAATTTGAAAAGTTTGTGCCATATATTCACGACAACAATATAATAGAGCTTTATGAAGAAATAAACAAAGCAATCTATGAGCTAAATAGAAATGGAAACGCAAAAATAATTGTTACTGACCTGTCATTAAAACTTACAAGATTAATTCATCAAAAAGCAAGTGTTATTGATGGATAGCAAAGGTTGGTTTATTATCGTAAATCCATCTTCGGGTGGGGGTGTTTCAAAAAAAAAGCTGAGCCAAATTATTCAATACCTTAAGTTGAATAATCTTTGGGGGGATTTTAATAAAACATCGCCGAGTATGAACGCAGAGTCTTTGGCAAAAAAGGCGATACGTGAGGGCTACAGCCGCATTGTTTGTGTTGGAGGAGACGGAACAATTCACAATTTGATAAACGGAATTTTGAATCAAACGGGTGTAAAACCTGAAGAGGTTGTTGTTGGTTTAATTCCAGTTGGAACGGGGAATGACTGGGCTAGGCACCACAATATACCAACAAACTATAAAAAGGCCATAGACACAATCGGCAAAAATAACATTACGCAGCAAGATGTTGGCAAAATGAAAGTGCTGGGCGACACGGATAAGACTATTTATTTTATAAATTATGCAGGGGTTGGATTTGATGGGTATGTAATTTCAAAAATTGAAAAATTCAAATTCCTCGGTGCATTATCATATCTTATTGCTGCGATTACAAATTTTATTTCGTTTAAAAACATCAAATTGCAACTTAACGTTAACTCAAACAAAAAAACAGTGTCCGCATTTATGCTTGGGGTAGGAGTTTGCAAATACACTGGAGGCGGAATGAGGCTTGCAAAGAATCCCAAAGACAATGATGGGCTATTGGACGTAACTCTTGCTGAAGACTTTACTAAACTTGATGTGATTAGAAGTATACCAAGGCTTTTTAATGGCAACCTTTTTAAAAACCAAAAGGTAAGCTCATACAAGACAAAAAAAATTATTGTTAAGATAATTAATGGAGGTAGTTTTGCTCAGGCTGACGGAGAGTTAATTCATGGAGAGTCTTTTGAGTTTAAAATCTTAAAAAATGCCATAAGCTTTTTTAAGTAGAAAAAAAACAACTCAAAACAATGGGGTTTTAAGGCGTTTTTATCAAAAACAAATAGTAGTAGCTGTTAGACAACAAATAAAGCCGATAGGCTGTTTTATTTTAAGTTTTTTTTCAAAACGTATATTAGAGAAGAATATTCTCCAGAATATTTAGCTCTTAGGTTTGAAATTAAGCCAATGGATAGGCCTCTAAAAAAAGGAAAGGTTTTGCGTAATATTTTTTCAGAAAGAATTGAAACAAAAAAAGAATCCCAATTCATTGGAATTGTTTTTTTAAGAAAAACCCTGTGAGTCAAAAACAAGTCTCTCATGGATTTTTTGTCAAAATGCCATAGGTGTCTTGGGGCATCATAAGCCGCCCAGTTTTCTTTGTAAAAAACAGCGTCAAAAGATTTATGGTTTGGGCAAGCGACAATAATTGTGCCGTTGGGGCTCAATAAACTTTTCAAGTCTGAAATGGCGCTAGTTAAATCATACAAATGCTCTAAAGAATGCCACATTGTAATTATATCAAACTTTTCTGACTGCTGTTTTAACGGCTCAAANCCCTCATAAACATGTTTGGAAATTTCTGGCGGCAATGTGTTTCTTGCGTTTTTATTGTTTTCGATTCCTTTAACAAGCCAGCCTTTTTCCACACACTTAAGCAAGAAATATCCTGTACCACAACCAACATCTAAAACGCGAGCTTTGTTTTTTAAGCTTCTTGTTTTAAGCTGACTGCTGCAAATTTTTAATTTTCTTTTCGCAGAGATGGCCCTTATTTGCCTGTAACAAAAAGAAAAAAAGCTTGATGGTTTTTGACTGTGAGACATATAGTCTTTAGAGTCATAATATTTATGTAGGTCGTGGCGGCTAGGCTTAGGGTGGGTTTCTAAAATTCCAGTCTTTAAGTTTTTAGAGATGTCAAATTTATCACCAGTTACAAGGAAATCTTTTGTGGTTAGTACGTGCTTGTAATTGTTCATTTTTAATTGTTTCACGTGGAACACTATCTGCCCATATAAACTAATAATACAGAAATGTCGTTAGGGGAAACCCCGCTAATTCTTGATGCTTGAGAAATATTAACAGGTCTTATGGCTGTTAATTTTTGACGAGCCTCTATGCTCATTGATTTGATTTCTTGAAAATTAAAATCCTTAGGGATTTTAACGTTTTCAAGCCTGTTTAATTTATCTGCATTATTTTTTTCTTTAAGTATGTAGCCAGAGTATTTTATTTGTATCTCCGCCTGATCAATAACTTCCTTGTTTAGCTTATTGTCTGAGATATATTTACCTACGGTTTTAATCGGTCTAAGATCATCGAAGTCAATGTTTGGCCTTGAAAGGATTTTGTCTATTTTGCCTGACTGCTTTACAAGTGCAGATTTGTTTTTTTCAAGAATTGGGTTAATTTCAGAAACAGAAACGCTTGTTTTTTTTAGGAATGACATTAGGCTGTGGGCTTTGCTATATTTTTCTAACATTTTAGAGACCCTTTCGTCAGAAGCTAGCCCGATCTTGTTGCTCATTTCGGTCAGTCGAGAGTCCGCGTTGTCTTGCCTAAGCAGTGTTCTGTACTCAGCTCTAGATGTAAACATTCGATAAGGCTCATCAGTGCCTTTTGTAATTAAATCGTCGATTAAAACACCTATATAAGCTTGATTTCGTTTTAATATGAATGCGGGCTTATTTTGAACTTTCAGGCTTGCATTGATTCCGGCCATTAACCCTTGTGAGGCAGCTTCCTCATACCCTGTCGTTCCATTAATTTGGCCGGCAAAGAAAAGGTTTTCTATAAGTTTAGTTTCTAGCGAATACCCAAGCTGGGTTGGAGCAAAATAGTCGTATTCTATGGCATATCCTGGTCTGAAAAATTTAACTTTTTCAAAACCCTTGACCGATCGTAAAGCATTAAATTGAATGTCTTCAGGCAAAGATGTTGAAAAGCCGTTAACGTAAACTTCAACTGTGTTCCAGCCTTCAGGCTCAACAAAAAGCTGATGTCTTTCTTTTTCTGAAAAGCGGTTAATCTTATCTTCTATAGAAGGGCAATACCTAGGGCCAACACTTTTAATACTTCCATTAAACATTGGGGACCTGTCAAAGCCGTCCCTTAAAATATCATGAACCAATGTGCTGGTGTGTGTCATATGGCATGACCTTTGTTTTGTTAAAGTAGAAGTGAGGTCTAAATAAGAAAACTTTTCGGGGTGGTCGTCTCCTGGCTGTTCAATCATTTGAGAAAAATCCAAAGATCTGCCATCGACTCTTGGCGGAGTTCCTGTTTTCATTCTGCCAGAATCAAACCCTAAAGAAACGAGCTGTTCGGTAAGCCCGGTAGAAGATTTTTCGCCGGCTCTTCCGCCTCCATAGTTTTTGTCACCAATGTGTATTAAGCCGTTTAAAAATGTTCCGTTTGTAAGAATAACTGTCTTCGCTTTTATTGTTAACCCAAGGGTTGTTTTTACTCCACAAACCTTGTTTTTAATCACGACAAGTCCTGTAACCATTTCCTGATAAAAATCTAAGTTTGGTGTGTTTTCTAACAGGTTTCTCCACTCTTCTGCAAATCGCATTCTATCGCTTTGAACTCTTGGGCTCCACATTGCAGGGCCTTTGGATTTGTTAAGCATTTTAAATTGGATAGCTGACCTATCACTAACGATGCCGCTATAACCTCCTAGAGCATCAATTTCTCTAACAATTTGACCTTTGGCTATGCCACCCATTGCGGGGTTACAAGACATTTGAGCAATGTTTTGAAGGCTCATGGTAACAAGCAGGGTTGAGGACCCCATGTTTGCAGCAGCGGCAGCAGCTTCGCTACCGGCATGCCCACCACCAACAACAATTACATCATAAGTTTCTTTAAACATCTTTTAAACGTTTCACGTGGAACAAATATACAATCAAAAAAGAAAAAGGACTAAGAAAAAGAATCTAGATAAAAACTTTCCATTTCAGACATTAACGCCCTGTCTTTGTCTGTTTTGTCTTTGTAGCCACAAAGATGAAGAACTCCATGAATCATGACCCTTCTTTTTTCTTGATCAAAACTTTGTTGATACTCATTGGCGTTTTCACGAACCCTTTCGGTTGAAATAAAGACCTCTCCTGAAACCTCATTATTAACACAATAATCGAAAGTGATTACATCAGTAAGCGTATCGTGATTTAAGAACTCCTTGTTAATTTTCAAAAGGGTCTCGTCGGAACAGAAATTAAAAACCAACTCCCCTAAAGTGCGCCCCTCTTTTATAATCGCGGCCTCAAGCCATAAAGTAAGCTCATCTTTGTTATTAACAACATAGTCTGTGGAAGAAAAGTAATTAATCATTAAAGTTTATTTTGATTCAAAATTACAACAAAGATTGAACAATTATTGTTTTATCTTTGTCAAAAATACAACAATGAATAGTAGTGTTAGAGTTCGTTTTGCCCCAAGCCCAACAGGTCCATTACACATTGGCGGACTAAGGACGGCTTTGTTTAACTACTTGTTTGCAAAACAAAACAAGGGAAAGTTTGTGTTGCGCATAGAAGACACCGACAAAAAAAGACATGTTAAAGGGGCTGAAAACTACATTGAAGAGGCGCTTGATTGGGTTGGAATTAAACAAGACGAGGGGCCATACAGGCAAAGCGAAAGAAAAGAGCTATATAAAAAACATATCCAATCTCTAATAAACAAAGGGCTGGCATATTACGCGTTTGATGATGCAGAAAGTTTAGACGGCCACAGAAAGTCTCATGAGGCTAAAGGGAAAACGTTTATCTACAACTGGCACAACAGACTTAAACTAAAAAACTCTCTTTCGTTAGACAAAGATGAGGTTAAAAAAAAACTAGCCGCAAAAGAGAAGTACGTAGTTCGCTTTAAATGTTTTGAAGACAAAACTATACATTGTAAAGATATAATTAGAGGAGCGATTAGTGTCGAATCAAAACTGTTGGACGACAAAATATTATACAAATCTGACGGCATGCCGACATACCACTTTGCTAATGTTGTAGACGATCATTTAATGAATATTTCTCACGTTATTAGAGGTGAGGAATGGCTTCCTTCTTTGCCTTTGCACTGTATGTTGTATGATGCTTTTGGGTGGGGCAAGCCAGAATTTGCTCACCTTCCGTTAATTTTGAATCCAAAAGGAAAAGGCAAACTAAGCAAGCGAGATGGAGACAAATTAGGGGTTCCTGTCTTTCCGCTAGAGTGGAAAGGAGAAAAAGGCACTTTAATGGGGTTTAAAGAAGAGGGGTATTTGCCTTCTGCATTAGCCAATTTTTTAGCTTTGTTGGGGTGGAGCCCCGGAACAGAAGAAGAGGTTTTCTCAATGGACAATCTTATTCAAAATTTTGACCTAAAAAAAGTAAATAGCTCAGGGGCTAAATTTGATGTAGAAAAGCTTAACTGGTTTAACCACAAGTACTTACAGTCGGAAAAAGACGAAAAAATTGCTGACCACCTTGTCGGCGCTCGCTATGAGCTAAAAAAAACAAATAAAGAAGATGTAATAAGGGCGGTAGGTCTAACTAAAGAAAGGGCCAGAACACTCAACGAGCTTTGGTCTCTTTGCGACTACCTTTTTAAGGCTCCTAGCCACTACAATGAAAAGGCTTTGAAAAAAATTTCTACTTCGTCGACGATTGACATCTTAAGCGGCTTATCAAAAAAACTAGAATCAGTTAGCTCTTTTAAAGAAGCCGAGATTTCCTCAACCGTAAAGAGCTGGATAAACGAAAGCGGAAAGAGCTTTGGGAGTGTAATGCAGCCCGCTAGACTTGCTTTGGTTGGTGAATTGAAAGGGGTGGACCTATATGTAATCTTTGAGTTTCTAGGAAAACAGGAGTCGATTTCAAGGCTAAACTCGTTAATCAAAAAAATTGAAGCCTCGTCTGAATAAACCTTGCGCAGTTCGCTATTTTTAAATTAATATGCTGGCATAATCAAGGCTAAGAAGACGCCAACTGAGAGATTACTTTGCAATCTTTGTAGTCCTCTTGTTTTAATCCGCTATAACTTTTAGGTTAAGCACTAACAAACACGCTAAGCTTTGGAAAAAAATCTAAAAGCAATATTTAATAAAGAATATTTAAAAAGTTTTAACATATAGTTAAAATAAAACGGAACGGTTTTTGATATATTTATAACTAACATTTAAAACAAAAAAAATATGGGCAGTTTATTTATTTACTTATGGGTATTTCCAGCATTACTATTATTATTCGGGGTCTTTTTTATTATCAACCAGCAAACAGCCGGAGTAATAGAAAGATTCGGAAAATTTCACAGCATACGTCAATCTGGGCTACAATTAAAAATCCCGATAATTGATAGAATAGCGGGAAAACTAAGTTTAAAAATACAACAGCTAGATGTTATAATAGAAACCAAAACGAAAGATGATGTTTTTGTAAAACTTAAGGTTTCTGTACAGTATAAAGTGATTAAAGAAAAAGTTTATGATGCTTTTTATAAACTAGATTTCCCTCACGAGCAAATAACAAGCTACGTCTTTGATGTTGTTAGGGCGGAGGTTCCTAAAATGATTCTTGATGATGTGTTTTTGAAAAAAGACGATATTGCAATAGCGGTTAAATCTGAACTAAATGTGGCAATGATGGAGTATGGATATGACATAATCAAAACACTGGTTACAGATATTGATCCAGACGCACAAGTTAAAGAGGCGATGAACAGAATAAACGCCTCTGAAAGAGAAAAAGTTGCGGCTCAATTTGAGGGTGATGCGGCAAGGATTCTTATAGTAGAAAAGGCAAAGGCAGAAGCAGAAAGCAAAAGACTGCAAGGTCAGGGTATTGCTGACCAAAGAAGAGAAATTGCTAGAGGTTTAGAGGAGTCGGTGTCTGTTTTGAACAAGGTAGATATTAACTCTCAAGAGGCTTCAGCATTAATTGTTGTTACACAACATTATGACACTCTGCAGTCGATTGGACAAGAGACAAACTCTAACTTAATCTTGTTGCCTAATTCTCCTCAAGCAGGTAGTGAAATGCTAAACAACATGGTAGCTAGCTTCACCGCTAGTAATCAAATTGGCGAGGCTATGAAAAATGCAGCAAACAAAAAGAAAGAGTAGTTTACGTAAAAACTTAGTTAGCCAAACAATCTTTTTTGTTGATGATTAATTACGTTTTTTTCAAAAACCGTGCTAATGATAACCGCCAAAAGTTTACTAATTCATACCGACACCTTGTTTGAGAGTATTATAAATGATGGTTTTTTTGGTGCAATATTAATTTTACTTTTTTTTGGTATAGGGGTTTTGGGTTACAAGTATTATAAGAAGAAAAGCTAAGTGCTGGTTGAGGTTGCAAAGCCAGCTCCGGGTGAGTAGGTCTGTTTTTTGACAACATCGATAACAAAAAAAGCCGCTAATGATTACAGTAATCTTTGCTACAACAGTCTTGCTAACGTCTTTTTTGCTAGTGTTTTTTGTTTATAAAAAACACGAGCAATTTCCTATAAGCTTACAAACAGCTATAAGAGTGTTGCAAAAAAAAAGAGATTATGCTCCTTTTGTGGGTTTAGCCGAAAAACTAGGCTACTCTGCCCGCGACAAACTCCTTATAATACATGCTGACGATTTAGGCTTGGCAAGGTCTGTGAACAAGGCAACGTTTGATGCTTTAGAAAAAGGAGTTGTTAATTCGGCAAGCATAATGGCAAACTGTAAATATATTAATGGGGTTAAAAATTACTCCGAGAATAAGCCTGGTGTTGATCTTGGTGTACACTTAACGGTTACTAACGAGTGGAAAAACTACCGGTGGAAAAGTCTAATGCCTAAGAGCGAAGTCCAAACATTAGTAAATGCTGTTGGTGAGTTTCCTGTAGGAATAAAAAACTTTGTTTTGAGGGCTGACCCTTGCGAGCTAAAAAAAGAACTTCAAGCTCAAGTAAACAAAATAAAAAATCTTGGCATAGAGCCTACACATGTAGATAGTCACGAGGGCGCCCTGTTCTTTAATAAAAATCTCTTTAAGGTGTATTTGGAGGTTGGAGAAAAAAACAAACTGCCTGTCTTTGTTCCAAAAGGGGTAGATGCACACTTTAGCAAAGACTTTCCAAAGCCAAAAAATGTGATAGTGATAAAAGATCTTTACATAGCAAGAAAAGGGCTGAAAACAGATAAGTGGGAAGCTTTTTATTTAAACGCCATCAACAGTCTTAAGCCTGGACTAAGTCAGTTAATAGTTCACTTGGGTTACGATAATGATGAAATGAGAGAAATTTCTGTTGATCACCCCGACTATGGGTCAAAGTGGAGGCACCTAGACTATAAGGCGGTTACAAGTGTTGGATTTAAAAACGCTTTAGAAAAAAATAACGTAAAGCTTGTCTCGTGGGGTGAAATTAAAAGAGTGTTGTTTCCTAATTAAGGTTTTAATCTATAAGTTTATTAGATAGGGCTTGAAGCCACAACTCTTTGTCCGCAGCAGCTTTAGTGATAAAACCTTTTGCTTCAGCGGAAAAAGAAACCCCTCTTGACTTAAGTGCCGAAAGACAAATTAAGGTAACAGCTCTTGTTCCTCTTTTTTTAACGGCTGTTAAAAAAAGCGGGGCTAAATCACTAAGGGCTAACTCCTGGCTTAGCGTTAAAAGCTGTTGTTTGGCTGTCTTTTTCTTGTCTTCAGAAAGTTTAATATACTTTTTTCCAAGCTTTTTAATTGCATCTATGGGTTTTAGTTCTGGCGCATTTATTGGGGTTTGGTTTTGTGGGTTTTTTAGTTTGCTCTCTCTTAGGCTTACTGTTTTATTAAAAACAAGTTGGGTCGAGGTTGAGTCGTCATCAGTGTTAAAATAACCAAGTCTTTGAAACTGAAACTTATTGCCCGGCTTAGCGCTTAAAAGAAATGGCTCAACAAATGCTGTCCTAGTTTGCAAAGATTTGTTGTTTATAAAACTTTCAAAAGGAACGTTAGGGTCAGAGTCTGGAGATGGAGACGTAAAAAGTCTTTCGTATTCTCTTACTTCTGCGTTGACGGAGGTTTTTTTACAAACCCAATGTATCGTTGTGTTAACTTTTCTTTGGCTTTCAATCGAGCCGCTACCGCTTAAGGATTTGGGGTCGTATTCGCAATAAATCGTCTTCAAATTCCCTAAACTGTCAAGCTCTACTTGTGTTGCTTTGATAATATAACCGCTCTTAAGACGAACTTCGCTTCCAACAGAAAGACGTTTAAATCCAGGTTGAGGGTCAAGAGAAAAGTCTTCTTTTTCGATATAAAGCTCAGAATTAAAAACAATAGCTCTTTTGTTAAGGTTTTTGCTTTCAGGGTTGTCAACAAAAACAAGTTGCTCTTCTTGATTCTCTGGGTAGTTTGTAATCTTTAGCAAAACAGGGTTAAGGACAGCCATCGCTCTTGTTGATGTTTTATTTAGCTCTTCTCTTACACAGAATTCTAAAAGAGAAACATCGATAACATTATCTCTTTTTGCTACTCCAGCTTTTGCAATAAAGTTCTTAATAGAACTAGGTGTATAGCCTCTTCGTCTAAGGCCGGAAATTGTAGGCATTCTAGGGTCGTCCCATCCAGAGACGTAATTGTTTTCTACCAAAGTTGAGAGCTTTCTTTTGCTCATTATAGTGTAGCTTAGATTTAGGCGCGCAAACTCGCGTTGTTTTGGGGTAATCAAAAGTTCAGATCCAGCAAATTCGGTTTTAATTGTTGTTAAGAACCAATCGTAAAGATCTCTGTGGGGTCTAAACTCTAAAGAACAAAGGGAGTGAGAAATTTGTTCAATATAATCGCACTGTCCATGAGCCCAGTCATACATTGGGTAAATTCGCCATTTGTCTTGTGTTCTTTGGTGGGGTTTATTAATTACTCTATATATTATAGGGTCTCTCATAAGCATGTTTGGGTGTGACATGTCAATTTTAGCTCTTAGAACAAACTCTCCTTCTTTTGAATCTCCGTTTTTCATCTTCTCAAAAAGAGCGAGAGAGTCTTCAACAGGCCTGTTTCTATTTGGGCTATTTGTGCCAGAGGAAGTGGGGGTTCCTTTTTGTTTAGCAATCATGTCGCTGTCTTGGGAGTCAATATACGCATGACCCAACTTAATGAGCTCTAGAGCCCACAAATAAAGTTGGTTGAAACAATCTGAAGAATACGTTTCTTTATGCCAAGAATAGCCCATCCATGAAATATCTTTTTTTATGGCGTCAACGTATCGTTGGTCTTCTTTGGTTGGGTTGGTGTCATCAAACCTAAGGTTAACTGGCGCATTATATTTTTCTGCTAAACCAAAATTAACACCTAAGGCTTTTGTATGCCCTATATGAAGGAAGCCGTTGGGTTCAGGAGGAAAGCGAAACCTAAGGGCTTCTGATGGTAGCCCCTTAGAAAGATCTGAATCAACAATCTGTTCTATAAAATTTTGCGGTTTAGTTTCCAAGATCAAATGTTTTTAATAAGTTTACAAAGTTATCAAAATGACTTTACTAATTAAGAAAATACGCAAATAAAAGATGGGAATAGTAAAAGTAACAGATTTGCTTGTTTATGGCTATCATGGCTGTTTAAAAGAAGAGGCTGTAATTGGCAGTGAATACTTAATTAATATTAAGGCCTGGACANATATTGAAAAGGCGGCGGCTAGTGACTCCCTTGCTGACGCNGTGGATTATGTGCTGCTNTCTGACATAGCGAANAATGAAATGAAAAAAAGGGCAAATTTNCTTGAAAATGTTGTTGAGAGAATTATTACAGAAAGCTTTAAGGCCTGTGCGAATATCAAAAAGCTAAAGGTTTGTTTGGCAAAACTAAACCCTCCGACAAATTCAGANGCAAAATCGGTAAGTGTTAGCCTAACGAGAAAGTCGAAATAAGAGCGGGGAATTAATAAAAAATTACACTAAATTTGCATTCACAAATTAATGGCGCCTTGGCCGAGCGGCTAGGCAGAGGTCTGCAAAACCTTGTACGGCGGTTCGAATCCGCCAGGCG
>JGI24539J26755_10001104_pt1 | contig 12591 bp, 6 predicted proteins | sample NorSeaMetagenome_2_FD_26755 | JGI IMG/M metagenome (IMG submission 26755) | reverse complement strand
TCGATGTCGTCCATGGCGTTCTCGGTGGATCCGCGGAGGATGACGGTGGAGACGCGGGAGGTCTTGTCGTTTTGCTTGACGACGACGCACTTGGTCCCGCCGATCTCGATGAGGTCGATGGAGCTGACGTAGCCGAGCTCGTCGGCGCTGGGGCGGCCGAGCTTGATGATGCCGGTGGCGTTGGTGGCGCGGCAGAACCTTCGGAGCTCAAACTTGGAGGAGATCTTGATCGCCATGAGGTCGTAGCGCTCGATGAAGTGGAGCGCCATCTCGCCGAAGGACTGGCCGGAGACCACAACCTTGGCGCCGGTTTCGGCGATTCCCTTGATGTACTCCTCCATCTTCTTCTCCTCGCCCAGGGAGTAATCCTCGAGTTCTTTGCCGCTGGAGATGAGCACGGTGCCCTTGGTCTCCGTGGAGGAGGTGTCCACGGCGCAGCCGAACACGGCAACCTTGGCGTCCTTCACGTGCTTCACGGTTCCCTCCACGTCGCGGCGAATCACCATCCCTTGCACAACCTCGTTCTCGTGCAGCGACGATCCGATGATCTTCGCCACCCGGACGTTGTCCACGTTGAAGTTGAGCTGGTTCTTGGGGCACACGTCGATGCACGCCTGCGCGCAGGTCTTCGCCAGGATACCCTCGTACCCGAACTGCTTGGAGGAGAGGGTACCCTTGATGCGGGCGGCGACGGCGTCGGCGTCGCGAACGTCCAGCGTCTCCGACCCGGGGATGATGAGCTCCTCCATCCACTTGAGCGCCTGCTCCATCGCCTTCTCGTACCCTTCGATGATCTCCGACGGGTGGAGACCGTCGCGGATGAGCTCCTCGGCGTTGCCAAGCAGCTCACCGCCGAAGGTCACCACCAGGTTGGTGCCGTCGCCAATCTCCTGCTCCTGCGCCTGCGCCGCCATCACCAAAAGTTTGGCAGCCGGGTGCGCGACTTCGAGCTCGCGGACAATGACCGCCGCGTCGGAGGTGACGAAGAGCTTGTCGAGGTGGTTGATGACCATCTTGTTCATGCCTGTGGATTTGGATGCCGTGGGCGGGGAACGAAGGTTAGGATTTTCTTCGCGTTTGGCTTAAGTGAGAGACGGCCGCGATCGTCGTCGGCGATTGGAAAAGAAACGTCCAAGAGTTGACCGGCGGTTGGAGCCTGCCGGGGTTTTGTTTTTTGAAGATCTACGAGAGGGACGCACCGTTGGGACCGAGGGAGGTGCGGGTGATCTTGGAGAGCTGCTTGCACGCCTCCACGTTCTTGATCACCGCCTCGTCGAGCCCTGTCAGGTGCTTGTGCCCGTCCTGAGAGTCGGGAAAGGGTTAAGGGGGGCGAGGTCAGCGACGGTTCTTGGAGATGCCGCAAAAGGTCCCCGTTCAGATCTGGGCCCACGCGCGACGCGCGGGAGCTTCCGATCGCGCGCGACGACGGGATCGAAGGATCGATACGGCGGTCGATCATCGCCCCATCGATCGTGTGCATGCCGCCCGGGCGTTCATCGAGCGCGGGGACGGGCGCACGGTGCCCGGGGGTCGCGCGACGGGCGTCGGCGCCGGGTCAAAGCCGGCTCCCGCCCGCCGTCTGGTTTTCGCGCCGAAGGGGAATCGAGCCGACGGGGTCGCGATCTGCGGTGGGGGGCGCACCTTGAGCATGGCCTGAAGGCCGTACGGCATACCAGACATGGTGACCGGATGTCTCTTTCCTCTTTCGACCTTTAGTCGCTGGCCGCCGAACGTTCCAGGCGCCTTGGAGAGTGGCTCTCAGCGCAGATCGAGAGGCGGTGTTTGAAAAAGTCGCAGTTGGCTGGTCAGCTGGTTGGCGTGCGGCGCGCCTTCAACTCGACCCGACTGGGCAGCTGGGTTCCCCCCGACCGAGAGGCTCCCTCAGTCCAAGTGGCGCCGCGGGCGGGAGGACCGACACCGCGTCGATACCATGAAGGTGCGCGCCCCGAACAAGGCGACCGATAACCTCCCTAATCGCCGTTCATCCCGACCCTAGACCCCCGACGTGCCCCGTCGCCGCGCCCCGTCCCGCATGCCCAGTCGGATGCATTTTCATTTACTAACACCCGCGGTCCCCGCGCGCGGTTCAACGCAGGACGACGACGTGTCGAGCTACTATCGGTCGATCTCGCGCCTCGAGGCGCTTCGCATCGTCGCGGATGCCGCGCACCTGCCGCTTCTCATCTTCTTCGCGCTGTTCTTCGCCGCGGGAATGTACGTCGGGCGATGGTCCGTGGTGTTCGAGACGCGACAACGACGGAAGCACCTCGCCGAGGCGGTGGCTGGGGTCGTCGACGGGGTGCTCGCCGGGACGTCAAAGGGAACCAACCCGGGTGCGACGACGAACGATGACGAAGACATGACGAACGCGGTCATCGAGGGCGTGCTCGAGGGCCTGCGAGCGGGTGGGGCGGCGTCCACGGGCAACAAAGGGCCGGCGTCCTCATTCTCCAATCGAGGAACCAATCAGTCGAAGGGAACCCGGCCGGCGCCGTCGACGACACCGGACGTCACGAGCGACGCCGCGGGATCGAGCGCGAGGCGGGGACGGTCCAAAGCGTCGTCCGCGGACCCGCTCGACGACGTGCTGAGTCGGGAGCTTCGCGCCGCCGAGGCTGAGGCGGCGGCGACGAAGAGGAAGATTGACGCGGCCGACGTCGACGGCACCGCCGAGGACGCGGGAGAGAACGAGGCTCCGATCGACGACGACGAGGCGCGCCCATCTTCGGAGCCCGAGCCCATCGAGGACGTGGAGATGATGGACGCGGCGACTCCGAGCGCGAGCTCCGTCGGCACGCGGTCCAGGCGAACCCCGGTGAAGGACGACGCGGCTGCCGCCGTGGAGCCGGAGGAGGAGCCGGAGTTGCCGGAGGATGGCGACGAAGAGGACGTCGTTTCCTCGCGACTCGCCCCCGACCCGCCCCCGGTCGAGTCCCCCACCCGGACGCACGCCAGGGAGGCTGAGTGGTCATCGCGCCAGGCTGAGATTGAGCGCCAACGCGCGGAGTCGACCCGACTGAAAAAAGCCGCAAAGTCCGCTCGGCTCGTCAACGAACGCGTCGAGACGTACAGGCGCGGGCTCGAGGAACGCGAGGCGCTCGAATCCGCGATGGGGGACGCACGCGCGGAGGCGCAACGGTCATTCGAGCGCGACGGCGTTCACGACCTCGCCGCGGCTGGGTGCCTGGAGCACGTCTTGCACCGCCTCGGCTTACTCCCAAACCCGGACGAGAATCGGGACGTCGGCAAGGTTGAGGTGGCGTTCAAGAAGGCGTTGGCGAGGAACCACCCTGATCGAAGCGCGTCGCGGGGCGATGACGTTCGCGCCGGCGCGAGGTGCGAAGAGGCGTTCAAGCTCCTGCAGGCGGCCAAGGCGCGGTGGGACGCGGCGGGTAAGCCGGTGGGGCTGACGGCGCGGCAGACGGCGGCTTCAGTGCTCGGAGTAAGTACTCACTACGGATACCCGCAGCAGCAGCAGCCGCAGCCGCAGTCGTCGTCGCGGTCCACGTTTACCAGCCCACACACGCAACAGAAGGGGCGCAGCTGGCAGCCTGGCGGTCATACGCAAACCCCGGGTGCATCGGTTCCGGGCGGCGGCGGCGGCGGTGGCTTTGATTCTAACTACAACGACGCGTGGAGGGAGCAGGCGAAGAGGACCGCGGCGGCGACGGCGGATGCGTTGCGGCGGGAGGAGGAACGGATGCGCCTCGAGCTCGAGGAGCGGGAGAGGCTGGAGCGCGAGCGAGAGGCGCGAGAGGCGTTCGAGCGCAAGTTGCGGGATTTGAGCCGGAAAACCTCGGGGGGCGACGAGACGGGTGCGTGGGTGCAAGGGAGCGACGCCTCCGAGGAGGGCACCCCGAGGCACCCCGACGCGATGAACGGGAAGGAGGACCGAAAGAAGCGACCGCCGCCCAACGATTTTCAATAATAAAGTAGCTCGCGTCGCTTCGTTAATCGTCGTATCAACTCAACCGCCGTGGACACCACGGTACCTTCCATTAAGGCTGCGATGGAGCCGGGGGCCGCACGGCTCGAGCGCGGGGCACGTCCGATTCCTCCCCAAACTCCTTCCTAACTATGGACTCCGAATCCGCAACCATCGAACGCAGACGCAGCCTCACCGCCGCGTTCTCCGCTTCTATCCGTCCCAAACGGTCCTTCCACCGCGACTCGTCCCCCCCCGACTCGTCCTCGGCGGCTCGACCCGAACGCTTCATCGCGATCTTCACGCCACCCTTCGGCCCTTTGGCGCTCGTGCCCCCAGCTGGCTGGCTTCGCGCCGACGCCGGTCCTGGGCTCCGTGGCGGCTTCTCCGTCGTCTTCTTCGGCTTCTCCGCCTTGAACACGGTCGCGGCTTCGGCGGAGTAGGAGCCGCCGTAGAAAAAGTCGTACCGGTGCTTAGCGCTCTCTCGCTCTCGCTCCGCTTTCCGTGAACGTGCCTTCTCCGCCGCCTCTCTCGCGTCCCGGGCGTACTCAGCCACCGCGGACGCCGCTGATGACTTCGCACCGCCTCGGGCCGGCTCGCCGCCAGCCTCCGCGGGCCGAAGGGCGGATACCGTCGGCTTACCCGCGACGGAGGAGGCAACTTCTGGGAACCACGGGGTGAATTTGTTGGACCTGTCGGACAAAGTCAGCGGCTTCATGCCCATGATCCTCGCGACGCCCACCGATTCCTCGCGGTTCAAACGCTCCGCGTCCCGCGCGAGGGATCGTTCCGGTCCGCCCTCGCTCCCGTCGTCGTACGCGAACAGCTGCGCGGGTTTCTCCACGAGTCGTCTAGTCAGCGCGTCGACGGAGGCGTCCAGGGCGGCGATGGTTTTCGCGTTTCTCTCCGCCTTTTTCGCGACTTCCTTCTCCGTCGCGTCGAGCTCGAGGACCAGCCCGGAGAGTCGATCGTGCCGGGCGCGAGACGCCGCGTCCACGTTAGCCGCCTTCATGCGCTCGGTGAGTGACTCAGCTTCCCGTTTGAGACGAGCGACCTCCTCGGCTGCTTCCTTCTCGGAGCGGGACGCCCTCGCGAGCGCCGCCTCCGCCTCCCTGGTGAGCGCATCGACCGATTGACGATCGACGGATGCGCCGTCGTATCCCAGCTCGAGTTGCTCGCGCCTCGCGCGTTCCTCGCGGAGCTCGGCGGCCGCCGCGTCCCTCGAGGCCCTCGCCGCGTCGAGCTCAGCTTTTAATCCCCTGTTTTCCGCCGACGTCACTTGGGCGTTGGCCTCGGCGGCGTCCACCCTGTGACGCATGCGCTCCACGTCCCTCTTAGCCGCCTCGGAGACAGCCTCCGCCTCCGCGGCGACCCCCGCGGCTCGTACCGCGACGCCGTCTCGTTCCCCTTCCTTCGCAGCCACGCGAGCTTCGTACTCGGCGGACCTGTACACAAAACACACGGGACGTCATTCTAATTGCCCGTACGAGAATAAAAATAAACTCACCTTCGCAACGCGGCGTCGCGTTCAGCCGTTACTTCGCGTAACGCCTCCGCGAGCCGTGTCCTGTCCCTCGCGGCAGCTTCGAGCTCGGAGGCGTTGGCGTCCGCGTGCTCGTCGAGTCGCCGCGTGACTTCATCCGCGTCGTGTCGCATCGAACGCATCTCGATCTCGAGCTCCGTCCTCGCTAGCGACGCGGCGGCTGCTTCATCCCGCGCCGCCGTGAGGTGACCGAGTGTACGCGCCAATTCCTCGCGCAGCGACGCGATCTGCATGTCGGCGTCGGTGAGGTGCTTCTCCAGCGTCTCCCGCGCGTGTTCAACTCGGGCCCGTTCCCTCGATTCAGCCTTGAGCGCAGCCTCCAAATCACCCTTCTCCTCGCCGAGCCGCCTTGAGACGTCGTTCGCGGCGGCGAGCCGAGCTTCGAACCGCGCTCGCTCGGACGCGATGAGCTCGTACGATTTGTTACCCTGGAGCTCGTGCGCGAGGAGGTCGGACTCCGCCTTTGCCCTGTCGAGCTCGGTGGCGAGGTGTCTCGAGCCCATATGCGCCTCGCCCGCGCTCGTCCAAGCGGCGTCGAGGTCACCCGCGACGGCACGCGCTCGCTCCTCGTGTCGTCTCAGATCGGACCGCGCCTGTTCCAGCTCGATGCGGAGGCCCTCAGCCTCCGCGTGGGACTGCATAGCCACCGCCGTCGCTGCGGCGGTGGCTGACGTATGCGGTGAATTACCAGACGACCCCGGGGTTCCGATTCGGTCGGCATCCGTCGCCATGCGGGAGTACACCTCACTCGACGCATCCTTGGCCTTCGTGTCAGCCTCGCGGTGGTCCATGCCGATGCCGCCCTGCTGCATGGAGTAGTACGCGGCCGCGGCAGCCGCGTTGGTGGCGGCTGAGGCGGATAGTTGCGCCGCCGCCGCTCGAGCCGAATCGGCCTCCTCCCTCGCGCCGTCGACCGCCTTCTTAGCCTCACTCAACTCAGCCTCCGCCGCGCGAAGCTTGATCTTGACATCCACGAGCTCAGTCTTGGCCTCGACGCCCGCGGCTTCGAGGTTGAGCGAGCCCGCGGACTCGGCGGCGGCGGCGCTCTGGCGGGCTCTCGCCTCCGCCGCCGCGGCTCGACCCTCCGCGACCTTCGCCTTCTCCTCGGCGACGTCCGCGCGCCACGCCGCCTCCTTCGATGCGCGCCTCGCCTCGCGTGTCTCCTCACGGGCAGCCGTACACTCGCGCTCCGAGTCCGCCGCGCGTCGAAGCGCCTCCGCCCGGAGGGACTCGTCCTCGGGGCTGAACGGCGCCGAGGTAGCCGCGGACTTCTCGGACGCCGCGGGCTTCGCGGGCGTCGCGGCTTTCGCGGCGAGCGCCTCGGACACCTGCGCGGCAGCCTCGGCGGCAGCCTTGGCCTTGTCGAGTTCCTCGGAGAGGTTCTCGGATCGAGCTCGCCACTCGTCCCTCTCGCGCTCGAGCTCGGCGAGGCGGCCGGCGTCGTTACTCTGGACCGGAGTAGCGGGAATGATCCGAGGCATCTCGTCGAGCTCGGACCGGAGGCGCTCAACCTCACGAACGGAAGCCTCGAGCGCGCGCTCCGCGTCCCTTGCGCCATTCAACGCCTCCGTGAGCTGCGTCTTCAGAGCCTCCTCGGCCTCGACGTCCTCGAGCTCCGCCTCGGCGACGGCTCGCTCGCGATTCGATACCTTTAGTTCGCGTTCCGCTACGGCGTCCCGCCGCTCGACGGCGCTGTCCAGCTGTGCGCGCACGTTCCTCAGCTCCTCCTCGAGCTGCGCCACCTTGAGATCGGAGGCTAGCCCGGTGGCGTCGGGGGAGTTGTTCACAGCTGTGTCGGCACCCTCGGCACCCGAGGCCGCGAGCGTAGCGCGAAGCTCGGCTAATTCTTTCACCGTCGCGGCGAGATCCCGCTCGGCGAGCACCGCTCGGTTCTCCGCCTCCCTCCGCTTCTTATCTGCCGCCGCGGCGCGCATCTTAGCCACGGACTCCGTGCGCGTCATCTGTGGCCCGTCCTTGGACGAAACCTCCGCGGGTGAGGACGAGGCGCGTGTCGTGCCGTCGCCTCCGAGCTCGCCCTCCCCTTCGCTGCCCGAGCTCGCGTTCGGGGTGGCGTACGTCGCCTCGACGTTCGTCGTTTGCATCGCGTCGGTGCCGCCTGGGGAGTTGCTCATCTCGTGCAGGATGGATTGTACCATCGCGTCGATCGCGGTGAGGACGGCCTCGACGACTTTTGGGTCGTCCGCGTGCAGGATCACCTCGCGCTGCGCGTCGTTCGCGGCGACGACCAAGCCGAGGGATCGAGTGGACGCGCGCGTCCAGCTGCCGATGGACTGGTACGGGAAGTTACCCAGCGTCCCTTTCTTGCCCTCCAGACGTACGCCCCGACGCGATACCTCCACGGCGACCGTCGCGAGCTTCTTGCCCTCGCGGTCCTGGATGCGGAGACCCGCGAAGGTGCGTACCTGCGACATCGTTCCCGGAGGTTCCTTAGATTCCCCCCGCGCTTGTTTCCGGCACCCTTCGTGGGGCGGGCAATGGATGCCGGCTGGACTCCCGCGTCGGGCCGGGTGTCCCGAACCCGTCGGCTCGCGCCTCGATCGGACGCTTGTGACGATACGTCCGCGACGGTTCGATATCTCACGCGTCCGTCGTCTGTGATCACCTCGGGCGGGTTCGCGACGGCGAAGGCGCACCTCGAACCGGGGAGCTTTTGGCAGTTTTGGCTACGGAAGTTCCGAGGCTTTTTTTGGAAGTCGTAACGGTCAACTTTCAAAAAGTCACGAGTCCTCACTAAAAACTCATACGCATCCCAAAAATTGCCAAAAGTTTCGGATAACGAAAAAGGCCACTCGGGGCGCCCCCGGAGGCAACAACGACATGAGCACGACGCTGCACCCGACGGCGGTGGTGCGGGGATGGGCGGAGGGGCGCCTTTTACCCCCGCGGCGGATCCGCCGGGGTCACGCCGGCCGCCTCGCTCCCCACTTCGCCAACGTCCGACCCGCGAAGTTCGTCTTCAGCAGCGGAGGCGGCATGGGTCTGCGCGAGGGCGCCCCCGAGGAGACCCACCGCGACTCGCACCAACCGCCCGTCCCTTCCGCGGTCTACAACCCACACCAGGGTCCGCCCGAGGGCGACGACGACGTACCAAACCTGTTCAACAACGTCGTCAACAACGAACGCGGCGGGCGGATCCGCGCGCGCGCGTCCAAGTGGGACTCCCTGCGCGACGAGCTCGGCGGCCAGGCGAAAACCTCCTTCGGCATGAGCCTGGGCGACCCGTTGGGCAAGAACGGCGCGCACGGCTCGAGGTCCGCGACGGAGGCGACGCGGGGCGACGGCGAGACCTCCGACGACGACCCTCCCCCGGCGACGGGTAAAGCGCCCGAGCCCGCGGACGAGCTCGAGGAGCTCCTCATGTCCAAGATGAGGACCACGCGCCCCACCGGCGAGGCACCCGCATCAACTAAGGCCAAACCCGCTTCTGAGAAAACGACGCTGAAGAAGACGAATGAAGACGCGGCGAAGAAGAAGAAGGGTGACAAGTTCTCCGCCGCCGTGGAGATCAAGGCGAAGAAGCGCGAGGAGAAGGACAAGCTGAAGAAGAAGGACACGAAGGACGATGTCAAGAAACAGAAGGAGGACGCGAGGGTGCTCGCGTACGACAAGAAGGACTGGGGCCGATCCGTCGTCGAATCCGCCGAGGTTTTATTTCTGTGCGCGGCGGGCGGCATCAAAGCCGCGCAGGCGTACACCTCCCACCGCGAACTCTCTGGACGTTCTTCCAGAAACTCTTCATCAAGAGGAGTCAACTCACGCGGCACAGTGGCGGTGGCGACATCGTCAGCAGCTCCTCCCGCGCGACCACCCGCGGCGGCCGTAGCTCAGTTTGGATGGGCCGCCGACGGAGCTCTCATCGGAGCGCTGGCGGCGTCGGCGTTTCTGCGCAGAACCGGCGCGAGCAACAACGTGGTATCCGTCGTGAACGCGTTGAAGTCNTCCACGNCGACGTCCACGGGTGATGTCGTGAGTCCGTCCGCTGTGGAGGTACCGGCGCCGGCGTCAGGTATGGCCGNGGCGGATCTCGAGTCTGTCATTGAACGCGTCCGCGCCAAGTCCAAACGCCTGCGCGAGGAGNTGTCNGCGTCGAGGATNGAGGCGGCGAAGGCTGCGGAGGCTGCGGTGAAGGCTGCCGCGGCGTCCCCGGGGTCCTCCGCGGTGGAGCCCGATAAGCTCAAGGATGTGCTCAAGGCTGTGAACCTCGCGCTCGAGGAGAAGGACGAGATGGAGAAGGCTGTGCAGCTGCAGAAGGCTGCCATGGAGGCGACGGCGAGGGCGGAGGCGGCTGAGATGATGGCGCAGGACAACGCGCGGCGGGCTCAGATGGCGGAGGAACGCGAGGAGAAGATCGCGGGTGTGTTCTCGAAGGAAGCGGACCGGGCGCTCGAGTCCCTGCGGTACCTGTCGTCCCTGCAGGAGACGCAGAGGCTGGAGACGTGGACCACGGAGACGACGGTGAGAAGGACGGGACCGGGGCCCTTCCCGCCGGGATTCAACCCCGACGCCGCCGCCGCAGCCGCCGCCGCCCAACAGCAGCAGCAGCAGCAGCAGCCGCAACAGCAACAGCAGCAGCGACGACCTGATTCTAGTTCCTTGGGCGCGGGTCAGGATAGGGGGTACATCGAAGCGTTCGACGTCGAGCTCGACGAGGCGGATTCGGACGACGAGGAAAACGTTCGGCGCGGCGTGTGATTCGCGTGTGATTTATGCGATCGACGGTGACCTAACGGCGCCGTCCCGGCCGGTGACCTGACACCGCCGAGGCCTCGCGTCGCGCTCGATGTCGCGCGCGTCGTGTGTATGTATCGTAGAGAGACGAGGAGCCCTCTGCGGTGCGCGACGCGACGACTATTTATTTGTAATGAAGTAAAAGCCCTGCTGCAGACTGTCGGTGATTGTTCCCTTCACCGGTTGAACCTTCGCGGTTCGACCGGTCCCCGTTCACTTCATCGGGCGCCGAGAGCATCATGTCGGTCCCTGTCGCCACCCTCATGGGGCGGCTCGACGCCCCCGCGCGTCCCCCGCGCGGCCGCCGCCCGCGCACCCGCGTCAGGAGCGCGAATCGCGGCGCGAACCCCTCGGGCGGAATCGCGCGCGGGCCCCTTTCCCGCGTCGAGCCCATCCCCGACGCCCGGCGACGTACCACCGCGTTCGCCGCGGGGTCCGTCGACAGCCTCGACGCTGACGACGACGATGAGGACGATGACCCGAAGATGAGCAAGGAGGAGCTCAAGCGACGCGCCATACGGGCCAGCGCCCCGCGCGATCCCCCAGCCTCGACGCGCGCCAAATCTTCATCTGGAGGACCGGCGTCGCTCCTACCCCAACTCGTGGACGGCGCCGAGGTTTTCTTCCTCCTCGCCGCGGGGGGCACACGCGCGGCGACCGCGTACGAAAGCGCACAGCGCCGCGCCGCGTACGTCGCCGCCAACCCGTCCGCACCGCCGCTCCCACAAACGCCCATCGCGTCGTGGGCATCCGACGCCGCGCTCTTCGCCGCCGTCGCCGCGGGCGCCGTCATCCGCCGCGCCGCCCACTCCGACTCCGAACTCTCATCCGGCCCGGGCGCGGCGGTGCGCGCCGCACGCAACATGGACGGTTACGCCCCCACGGGGGTCTTCGCGCGAGTCAAGAACCTGGAGATGAGCCAGGATCGGATAGCGGCGTCGGTGGATCGATGCAATCGCGACCTGAGCCGAGTGTCCACCAGGGTCCGCGCCACGCGCAGGGAACTGAGCCCGTCGCTGCGTAAGGTGGAGGCGCGGTCCGATGAGCAGGCGCAGTACTCCGCGGCGATGGAGCGACGGCTCGCGCATCTCGGGGATGAGGTCAAGGCGGCGCAGGAGACGATGATGGCGTTGACGGATATGACGGCGAAACAGTTTAGCGCGTTGTCATTCGCGGTGAAGGAACTGAAAGAGGTGGAGGCGAGGGCGCAGGCGGAGGCGAGGGCGCCGCCGCCGGTCCCAGCCCCCGTACCCGTGACGCCAGTGCCCGTGACGCCAGCGCCTAAACCCGCGGGGGCACCCAACCCGAACGGAGAAGGGCGGCGGCGAGAACGAGAACGGCGGCAACAGGGCAACCGACAACCGCCGCCGAGGCCGGAGCGCAAGCCTTGGTCCGGCGCGGGTTGGCCCGGTGCCGTGGAGCTCGCCGCGCAGGAGTCGGGCGGGTCCTTCCGCACGGACAGGGTGACGGACAAGGACGGTGTCGTGACGGAGACGCGGCAGATGAACGTNAACCGGCGCAGGTTGACGACGCTGAGAGTCGGAGGGAAGCGTCAGAGCGGGGGGGCGCCTCGGAGTGGGGAGCCGAACGGGGCCGAGCCGGGTCGGAAGATCGCGTCCAAGTCGGGGGAGGACGGGACGGGTTCGGGCGGGAGTGGGTCGAGTGGCGGCGGGTCTTCGGGCGGCTCCGGTGGGACCGCTCCGGAGGCGGTGGACGGCGGGGGTGCAGAGGACGACGAATAGACTTTTAGATTGGCGAACGGAGACCGAACTGCCGAAACCGAGTCAGCACATTTCGCCAATTTTCGTCTCTCAGTCCATTTGCCCATACGGCCCCATTGGGCGGCTCTCTGGACCAATCAAATTCTTTGGCTTTGGCCTCGCTGTCGCAACACGTCACGGCATTCCCCGCCCACGAGCGAGACGTCCCGCACGTTCCGCCACCAAGCTAAATAAATATCATGCAGGCTATCACCGCATCCAACGCCATCATCGCGCCCAAGGCTGCCGCGCTCACCTCGCGCCGCTCCACCAAGGCTCTCGCCTCCAGGTGAGTTTCATGCCTAAGGCTGAAAAACTCTGTGACCTATCCGCTCCGAGTGGGAACGAGGCGACCGCGCCGGGTGGGATCGAAACGCGTCGTAGGTCCGCGTTCGCCGCGCGTCGTATCCATCGGTCAGACTCCCACGATCGACGGGTGCCGGTTCGGGTCCCGCGGGCTCTCACGCCGGACACCGCGGTCGCTGAATTCGATGGCCACCCCGCGGCCGACCCAGAGACGCCGGCCCGCATCTTTTTTATGTTCACTCACGACCGCTGACCGCGTCCCCCACCCACCCCTTTTTCAACTCAGGCCCGTCGTCGCCAAGCGCGGC
>JGI24539J26755_10001101_pt1 | contig 12640 bp, 9 predicted proteins | sample NorSeaMetagenome_2_FD_26755 | JGI IMG/M metagenome (IMG submission 26755) | reverse complement strand
TTTATTAATTTTTTTATAATTGCTGGAATAATATCGATAATATCTTCCGCTATCATTCCTGCACCTAGTGCTTCTCCAGCTTGAGAATGAATCCAGACTCCAGCACATGCCGCATCAAAAGCTTTCATTTTATTATTGCCTACCAAACTAGCAATAATTCCAGCAAGCACATCACCTGATCCAGCAGTGGCCAAATATACTGCTGAGGATTTATTTATAACTACTTCACCACTTGGTGCTGCAATTATTGTATCGGCACCTTTAAGAACAACGATTGTATTTGATTTTTTTGCAGCCTCTGTGGTTCTTAGTACTTTATCTTCAATACTACTAATCTTAACTCCAAATATTTTATTAAACTCACCATCATGCGGGGTTAGAATTGTGTGAGGATAGCAATCTATAAATAATTCATCTGGATTGTTGGCAAAAACAGTTAGAGCATCAGCATCCAATACAACATGATCTATAAAAGCTAAGGCCATTAATACTCTTGCTTTTGTTTCATTGTTAACTCCATTACCTGGCCCTATTAAGGCAGAGGTAATTTTTTTATCTTTTAAAACTTCCTGAAATTCTTGTTTATTATTTACCACATTAATTAATTCGACAGATATTTGTGGTTCAAGAACGCTAACTGCACTTTGATCACAGATAATTTTAACGGCACCNGCGCCAACTCGCATAGCAGACCGTGCAGCTAATCGTGCGGCCCCCGTTTTCGATTTTGGNCCACAATTTACTAAGACCATGCCTCTTAAATATTTATGATCAGCTTTCGAAGGAATAGGGAAACTTGATATCCATATTTCTGGTTTATTAATTTTGATAGTCATATTTAAAATCGTATCTTAAGTAAAATCTCTATCTACTTGATTAAAATAGATATTATCATTCATAAAGATGTTCTTTATATAAGAATGTCATATTGGCATGTATTCACATTAGTTTCTAGTTCATACTTATGTAAATTTGATGTTGGGAATTGCTTTTTTTTTGATTAAGTTAACCGGCAACATAAATTTAAAGCCTGAAATATGAAAAAAATTGAAGCAATTATTAAGCCATTTAAAATTGATGACGTCAAAGAAGCACTAGAAAAAGTTGGTGTAAGAGGAATGACTGTCGTTGAAGCAGTTGGCTACGGGAGACAAAAAGGTAAAGAAGAAATATTTCGTGGTTCAGAGCATTTAAATGATTTTATCCCAAAAATGAAACTTGAGTTAGTAGTTGATGATGAGATGTTATGGCCTGCGATTGATGCAATAAAAAAAGCAGCTAATACAAACAGAATTGGAGATGGAAAAATTTTTGTCACCAATATTGAAACAGTTATCAGAATAAGAACTGGTGAAACAGGTTTAGACGCACTTTAATTTTTAAATAAGATAAGGGATAAATAATGACAAATTTTAAGACTTACGAATATATTTGGTTAGATGGTTATAAACCTGAACCTTTCATGAGAAGTAAAGTGAAAGCCACTGAAGAAAAAAATCCACCAGACTGGTCATTTGATGGATCGTCCACAAAACAAGCTGAAGGTGGAAGTTCTGACTGCTTGCTAATTCCAGTACAAACCTACTCTAATCCAAATGGACATGATCTAGTNTTAACACAAGTTCAATCTGCAGATCATACAACGCATCCTTCAAATTTTAGAGCATCGGCGGCTGAAATTGTTACCGATGAATGGTGGTTTGGCTTTGAACAAGAATTCTTTTTTACTGACTCTAAAACAGGCGAACCACTTGGTTGGGAAGATGGTATTCCAAAAGAACAAGGTGAATATTATTGTGGAGTTGGTGCTGGTAATGTTGTTGGGAGAAAAATTTCCGACGCTCATCTTCAGGCTTGTCTTGATGTTGGTATTACATTAACTGGAACTAATGCTGAAGTTGCACTTGGACAGTGGGAATATCAATGTTTTGGTAAGGGTATAAAAGCAGCTGATGACCTATGGATTAGTCGTTACCTGTTGTTCAAAATTGCTGAAGAACATGGAGTTGGAGTAAATATACATCCAAAACCAAAAACAGGTGATTGGAATGGTTCAGGAATGCATGCCAACTTTTCGAATGAAGCAATGCGAACGGGTGGATCTGAAGATTTATTTTCATCAATGTGTGAAAAATTAGGAAAAGTTCATAAAGAAGGAATTGCTTCCTACGGATCAGATAACGACATGAGACTTACAGGTCTGCACGAAACTCAAAGTATAGATCAATTTTCATACGGCGTTAGTGATAGAGGTGCAAGTATTCGTATTCCCGTTTATACAGTTGAACATAATTGGAATGGCTATCTAGAGGACAGAAGACCTGCTTCAAATGCTGATCCATATAAAATACTTTCACATATTGTAGGAACTTTAACTAAATAATTGCTTCATGCAGGGCTTTAAAAAATATTGTAAGTGATGTAGGTTAAATTCTTTAATTAATAGGATTTTGATACAATGACTACTGCAATCGAAGCATTAAAAATCATTAGTGAATCAGGNGCTAAATATTTAGACCTTAGATTCACTGATGTAAAAGGTAAGCTACAACACCTAACCATGGATGGAACTATGGTTGATGAAGACTTATTGAATAATGGGACTTTTTTTGATGGATCATCTATTGCTGGATGGAAAGCAATAAATGAGTCTGATATGGTATTAAGACCTGATCTTTCAACCTTAGTCATGGATCCATTTACAGCCCAGCCTACCATGATCGTTTTTTGTGATATTCTTGATGCAGTAACAAAAGAACCTTACGATCGTGATCCTCGTGGAACCGCTAAAAAAGCGGAAGAATATGTTAAGTCTAGTGGCATAGGTGACACTGTATATATAGGTCCCGAACCAGAATTTTTTGTTTTTGACGATGTAAGATTTACAGTGGAAATGAATAAATCTAGCTTTCAGATTGATAGCACTGAAGGTCCGTATAATAGTGATACTAAGTATGAAAGTGGTAACTTGGGGCATAGACCTGGAATTAAGGGTGGTTACTTTCCCGTCCCACCAGTAGATAGCTCGCAAGATATTAGAACTGAATTTTTAGAAGAGTTAAAAAATCTTGGTCTAAAAATGGAAAAACATCACCATGAAGTAGCACCCAGTCAGCATGAATTAGGAATGTTATTTGACACTCTATTAAAACAAGGTGATGGAGTTCAATTATATAAATATGGTGTTCATATGGTTGCAAATTCTTTTGGTAAAACTGCAACCTTCATGCCAAAACCAGTTAAGGGTGACAATGGTTCTGGTCTACATGTGCATCAATCAATATGGAAAGATGGAAAGCCATTGTTTGCTGGTGATGGCTATGCCGGCTTATCTGAGCTTGCACTTTATTACATAGGTGGAATTATTAAACACGGTAAGGCGCTTAACGCATTTACCAATGCTAGCACTAATAGTTACAAACGTCTTATTCCTGGTTTTGAAGCACCAGTAATATTAGTTTACTCTGCTAGAAATAGATCTGCAGCCTGTAGAATTCCTGTTTCAGATAGTCCTAAAGGTAAGAGAGTTGAAGTTAGATTTCCCGATCCAACTGCCAATCCTTATTTGGCATTTGCTGCAATGGTTATGGCAGGAATGGATGGAATTAAAAATAAAATTCATCCAGGCGATGCAACTGATGGTGATTTATATGAATTACCAGAAGCTGAGGTAGCAAAACTACCAACGGTATGTGGATCATTGAGAGAGGCACTAGAATCACTTGATAGTGATAGGGCTTTTTTAACTGAAGCTAATGTGTTCACTGATGATCAAATTGATGGCTATATTGAATTAAAAATGCAGGATGTTTACGATCTTGAGCATTCGCCTCACCCAATTGAGTTTAAAAACTACTTTAGTGTTTAAATAAATACTATGCCCCCTTTTCTTCTTTTTAAAGGGGGGTTATAATCATTTTTTGTTAATATAAAATAGATACCATGGAACTTACAACTGAACATGAAGAGCTAAAAAGATCCGCAATTAAATTTGTAGAAACAGAAATAAATCCGTACGTAGATCAATGGGAAGAGGATGAAATATTTCCTGCACATGAGGTTTTTAAAAAACTTGGTGACAAGGGTTTTCTTGGAATAACTAAGCCTGAAAAGTATGGTGGAGCTGGTCTTGACTATTCTTATGGTGCAGTTTTAAATGAAGCGTTGACTTCTATTAACTGTGGCGGCGTTCCAATGGCAATTGGTGTTCAAACTGATATGTCGACACCTGCACTTGCCAGATTTGGTTCTACACATGTTTGCAATGAATTCTTAAAACCTTCAATTACTGGTGACTTTGTATCTTGTATTGGAGTTTCAGAACCACATGCTGGTTCAGATGTAGCTGCAATCAAAACGACTGCTGTGAAAGATGGTGATGATTATATTATCAATGGATCAAAGATGTGGATTACTAATGGCACACAAGCAGACTGGATGTGTATGCTGGCAAATACTGATAGTGGCTCGACTAATAGACATTTAAACAAATCATTAATTTGTGTTCCATTAAAAGAAAATGGAAAAAGATCTAAGGGCGTTACCATAAACAGAAAATTAAAAAAACTAGGAATGAATTCCTCTGATACAGCAGAAATATTTTTTGATGATGTAAGAGTGCCAGTAAAAAATCTTATTGGTGAAGAAGGTCAAGGTTTCGTTTATCAAATGATGCAATTTCAAGAAGAAAGACTTTATGCTGCTATTGGAAATTATGCTGGCTGCGAAATGGCAATCAATGAAACCATTGAGTACACAAGGCAAAGAAAGACTTTTGGTAAACCAATTCTTGATAATCAAATAGTACATTTTAGATTATCTGAATTAATGACAGAAGTTGAGGCTCTGAAAGCCTTAACATGGAAAGGTATTGAAATTCATGTTAATGGAGGAGATTGCACAAAACTAGCTTCGATGTCAAAACTCAAGTCAACAAGGTTGGCAAGGGAAGTTAATGACTCTTGTTTGCAATACTGGGGTGGAATGGGTTATATGGATGAAACTTCAATTTCTAGACGCTTTAGAGATGGTAGACTGGGATCTATTGGAGGTGGTGCTGATGAAATTATGCTTGGTATTATTTCTAAGTATCTAAATATTCTTCCAGGTAAAAATTAATTTACATTCTTGCAACGCCAAATGTACTTGGTCTTAATTCTCTTTTATTTGAGTCTGATACAATGTTTAGACATTCAGCAAGAACTTTTCTTGTGTCACGAGGATCAATAATTCCATCATCCCACAATCTGGCTGTAGCAAATAAAGCTTCACCTTCTTCACTNTATGTATCAATAATTTTTTGTTCTATCGCTTTAATCATTTCCATATTTGGTTCTTCTCCTCTTCTCTTAGCTGACTCAACAGCCACTTGAGACATAGTTTTTCCAGCCTGTTCGCCGCCCATGACACTGAGTTTATTATTTGGCCAAGAAAACATGAATCTTGGATCAAATGATCTTCCTGCCATGCCATATTCACCCGCACCAAATGAGGCTCCAATTCGTAAAGTTATTTTAGGAACCGTACAATTAGTAACGGCTTGAATCATTTTTGATCCATGTTTAATAATGCCCCTACTTTCTTCTCTGGTTCCAACCATATAGCCAGTAGTATTTTGCAAAAATATAAGAGGAATATTTGACTTGGAGCATAGCTGAATAAATTGAGCCGCCTTAACTGCGCCGTCTGCAAATATTGGTCCATTGTTTCCTACTATGCCAACTTTATATCCATGAATAGCGGCTGTACCTGTTACTGTTTGTTTTCCAAACTCAGGTTTAAAATCTAAATATTCAGAGCCGTCGACAATTCTTGCTATAACCTCTCTTACATCATAACTTTTCTTGTAATCAGTCGGCACAACACCAATAAGTTCTTCAGGTGAATAAATAGGCTCTTTGTAGTCATATTTTTGAGATGAAACAAAATTATCATTCCATCCAAGATTTTTTATTACATCTCTGCATATTTTAATTGCATCATCATCATCTTTGGCCATGTGCTCTGCTAAACCTGAGACAGTATAATGCATGTCAGCACCCCCAAGCTCTTCATCCGTAGCTATTTCACCTAATGCAGCTTTAAGTAATGGTGGCCCCGCTAAAAATATTTTAGATTTATTTTTTACTACGATGACTTGATCAGACAAACCTGGAAGATAAGCGCCTCCCGCAGTAGATGAGCCATGAACAATAGATATAGTTGGAATGCCTATAGCAGACATTTTGGCTAAGTTAGCAAAAGTTCGTCCACCACGTATAAATACTTCAGATTGTTTAAGTAAATTTGCTCCTGCACTTTCAACTAAATTTATCATTGGCAGCTTATTTTCTTTAACTATCTCTGCACACCTTAAGCTTTTTTCAACTCCCATTTGTGTCATTGAGCCACCTTTAATACCAGAATCAGACGCTGTAATCATACATCTAATACCCTCAACTATACCGATACCACTTATAGAGTTTCCACCCATAATATTTTTGTCACCATCATCATCACCAATTTTGTAACCAGCAAGTGTAGAAATTGGCAAATAATAACTACCAGGATCAAGTAGTCTTTTTACTCGCTCTCTTGGAAGCAGCTGGTTTCTTTTATCAAACTTAGGCTTAGCGCGAGAAGAATTATCCGAAACTTTTTTTTCTAATAATCTAAACTCATCGATTAACTCAATATGTTCCTCAGCATTTTTTTTAAACGCTTTGGTGTTAATCATTATTTTTGATTCAATAACAGGCATAATAATACTCTTATATAACAAGAGTATTTTAATAATACACAATGTAAAGAATCTAAAGTATAAAATTGAATATCTAACCTATGCCAAAAAAAAGTAATAAAAAAAAGCCTATAAAAAGGAATCCTGTCAATAAAAAATCTGTCTCTGCGTCTAAATCAAATTATACGGCAAAAGATATAGAGGTTTTAGAGGGACTAGAACCAGTAAGAAAACGTCCTGGAATGTATATTGGTGGAACTGACACAATAGCTTTACACCATCTAGTTAGTGAAGTTTTGGATAATTCCATGGATGAAGTTGTGGCAGAACATGCCGATAAGGTTGAAATTAAATTAATTAATTCAAATACTATTGAAATTTCTGATAATGGAAGAGGCATACCTGTTGATAAACACCCTAAATTTAAAATACCTGCTGCTGAAGTAATAATGACAACTTTACATTCGGGAGGGAAGTTTAGCGAAGGAAGTTATAAAACATCAGGTGGCTTACATGGTGTTGGAGTATCCGTTGTAAACGCGCTTTCAATTAATCTTACGCTTGAAATTGCAAGAGATAAAAAGTTTTATATACAAACGTACTCACAAGGTTCACCAAAATCTAAATTAAAAGCTGTTTCTAAAAATTCAATAAAAAAAGGAACTAAAATTACTTTTACTCCCGACCCTGATATTTTCAGTGACAGTACTGATTTTGATTCATCTATAGTTTACAATATGGCAAAAGCTAAGGCATATTTAATTCCAAATGTGGAAATAAATTGGAGTTGCCCAAAGGCTCTTGTTGGCAAAGATATTCCTATTTCTGACAAACTTCATTATTCAAATGGTATAAGGGATTACCTTGATACTATTACTCAAAAAAATGACTCTGTAATTGAAGAAAGCTTTTACATTAATGAAAAACTAAATGGCGATGAGAGTATTGAAGCTATAATTAATTGGTATGAATTTTTTGAGCCTATTGCTAACTCTTACTGCAATACAATATTAACCCCACAAGGTGGTACACACGAAAATGGTTATAAACAAGGTATGTTTAAAGCGTTTAAAGACTACTCAAAAATAAAATATGAAAAAAAATCTAATCAAATAAATCAAGAAGATCTGTTTGGATCTTCTGCTTCAATATTATCTATTTTTATCGAGAATCCAGAATTCCAAGGACAAACAAAAGAAAAACTTTCAAGTGTTGAGCCTGGTAAAAATATTGAATTAAAAGTTAGACAACTATTTGAAGCTTGGCTTGCAAAAAGACGTCAAACTGCTGAAATTTTATTTAATTATGCATACAATAGATCTCAAATAAGACTTCAGAACAAATCTAATCAAAATATTGAAAAGCAGATTAAAAGAAAAAGATTAATGTTGCCTGGAAAATTAGCAGATTGTTCAAGGGATGGTAATAAAGGAACTGAGCTATTCTTAGTTGAAGGTGACTCTGCGGGTGGCTCCGCAAAACAAGCTCGCAATCGAGTAACTCAAGCTATTCTTCCGCTTAGGGGAAAAATTTTAAATGTAATTAGTGCAACAAAAGATAAGATAAATGCAAATCAAGAAATAATTGATTTGATTCAAGCGTTAGGTTGTAAACGTGGAGATAAATATAGTTCAAAAGAACTTAGGTATGAAAAAGTAATAATTATGACCGACGCTGATGTTGATGGTGCGCATATTTCTACTTTAATTATGTCCTTTTTTTACAGTGAATATCCTAAATTAATCGAAGATGGTCACTTGTATCTAGCCGTCCCACCACTTTATAAGCTATCCAAAGGTCCTAAGGTTTTTTATGCCACTGATGATAAAGATAAAGATAAGTTAATTAAAAATGAGTTTAAAAATTCTCAGAATGTGGACATAAGTAGATTTAAAGGTTTGGGCGAAATGATGCCTGCTCAATTAAAGGAAACTACAATGTCTCCAGAAAATAGAGTTTTACTAAAAGTTGAAATCAATAAAGTTGATAAAAAGAAAACAGAAAAAAGTGTAGAAGCCTTAATGGGAAAGAAGCCCGAGCTAAGGTTTAAGTTTATTCAAGAAAATTCTAAAAAAGTAGCTGCAGAAAATGTTTTATAAAATTAAAACTTTTTTGCCATCTTGTCTGTTTTCTCCGTGAACGGCGCTCCAATTAATGACCACAAATTAATAAGTTTTTGCCCCTTTAAGACAGCTTTATTGTGACTAAAATTTAAAAAACCTTCTTTACCATGATAAGCACCTGAGCCACTAGGACCAACTCCACCAAATGGCAAGTCTTCAAATGCATACTGAAACCCCCACTCGTTCATTACAGCTTGACCAGACGAAGTATCATTTATGATAGTATCAATTTCATTACCATTATCACCAAAATAATAAACAGCTAATGCCTTTGGCTGAAAATTTATGTATTCCACAACCTCATTAAAGTTTGAATATGTTTTAATGGGCATGATTGGTCCAAATATTTCTTCTTTCATAACGTCCATGTCATCAGTTGGATTTAAGATAAGAGTTGGTGGTATTTTATGATGTTCTTGTTGAGTAAAATCTTCATTAGCAGGGTTTAATTCCACTATTGTCGCCCCTTTATTTTTAGCATCTTCTATTAATGCGTTTAGTCTATCGTAATGATTTAGATGAATTATAGACGTATAATCAGGATTGTTTTTAATTGTTGGAAATGAGTTTTTTACAAAGTCTGTAGCAAGAGCAATAAATTCATCTTGAGACTCACTGGGAATAAATGCGTAGTCAGGAGCCACACAGATTTGTCCTGCATTAACTGTTTTTCCAGTCATAATTTGACCTACACTCTTTTTTAAATTTGATTGATTGCTTACAATTGCAGGTGATTTACCGCCAAGCTCCATAGTAACAGGTACTAAATTTTGTGCTGCTGCTGCGCATACCTTTTTTCCTACAGCTGTAGATCCTGTGTAAAGCAAATGGTCAAAGTCCAAAGTTGTAAAGTCTACTGAAGTTTGAGTTCCTCCATTTATAATTACTAGCTCATCTTCAGAAAAATATTTACTAACTAAGTCGGCCATTAGTTTAGAAGTTTCAGGCACAAACTCAGATAATTTCATCATTGCATTATTACCAGCGGCAAACACTTCTATTAACGGTCCTAATGACAAAGCGACAGGAAAATTCCAAGGCGATATAATTCCAACGACACCATAAGGTTGATGATGTACTAGTGCCTTTGAGCCTAATAAGTTTAGTGGAAATCTAGCTTTGCGCTTATCAGGTTTAACCCATGAGTTAATTTTTTTAAGTACATGTTTTCCATGTGCTACTGTAGATAATGTATCGGTTAACTGACTCAACTGTTCATGCCTTGAACCAAAATCTTTAGATATAGCTTTGTGAATATTTTCAGAATTTTCTTCTATGAGTTTAACAATCCGACGAATACGATCTTTTCTAGATTCTACGGTTGGATTAAAACTTTTTAAAAAAGGCTTTTTAAGATTTAAAAGTTTATCTTGCATCGTTTCCAAAGAAGTATCTGGCAAACTATTTTTTATTGAAATTCCACCTAAACCCATAATTTTATTCCTAATTAATATTTGAATTTTATTATATCTAAAATATTATAAATAGATGCACTTTTTATAAGTATTTACTATCTTTGTAATTACTTTTAATATTTAAATATTGATATATTTATATAATTTTTGAATACAACCTAGAAGGATAACTATTTATGTTGGTTAGCATTAAAACTGAAGATAATGTCTCTATAATTACAATGGATGATGGTAAGGCAAATGTATTTTCCCCCTACTATGATTGCAGAATTTAATTCATTGTTAGACCAAGTTCCAACAAATAAAGGCTCATTATTAATTCAAGGAAGGCCAGGAATGTTTTCTGCTGGGTTTGATCTAAAAGTTATGATGTCTGGACCTGAACAAGCCGTTGAAATGGTCAAATCAGGATTTACAATGTTAACAAGAGTTTTTTCATTTCCACGTCCCGTGGTAGCAGCATGCTCTGGCCATGCTATTGCACTAGGTGCTTTTTTATTATGTAGTAGCGATTATCGCATAGGCGCCAAAGGNGAATATAAAATTGGGGCAAATGAACTAAGAAATAATATGATTGTGCCGACTCCAATTTTAGAAATTGCAAAATTTAAACTTACTAAATCTCATAAACAACGTGCGTTATTGAACGCTGAAATGTATGCTATCGAAGATGCTGTAGAGCCAGGTTACTTAGATGAAATAGCTGATTCAGACAAAATTTTTCAGATAGCTTTGGCAAAAGCCAAAGATTTAGCTACATTAGCTCACCCACAATACAATGAAACTAAGATTCTTGATCAAGAAGATGTAATTAAAAAAATTAACAATGGTATTGATCAAATAAAAGATGTTGTAGCCAGATAGTATTTATTTAACAAAGGATTTATGTGAGTGATTTAATTAAATTTGAAATTAATAAAAATAATGTGGCCATTTTAACATTAAATGATCCTGGGAAGCTTAATGCTCTTTCTATAGAGATGATTACTCAGATACATAGTAAAATAAAAGATATAAATGAAGATAAAACTAATGCTCGTTGTTTAATAATAACCGGTGAAGGAAAAGGATTTTGCTCAGGCGCTAATTTAGTAGACAATCCTGGGCAAGCAGACTTTTCCAAATTGGATATGGGAGCCGCTCTCAATAGTCATTATCACCCCATGCTTATTGACTTAAAAGATTTAAATATACCGTTTATAACTGCAGTTAATGGCCCAGCTGCAGGCGCTGGCTGTTCACTTGCGATAGTTGGTGATCTTGTATATGCGTCAAAATCATCTTACTTTTATCAAGCCTTTAAATTCATAGGACTAGTTCCCGATGCTAGCTCAACTTATGTTCTTCCAAGAAAAATTGGTATGGCAAGAGCAATGGAGCTCTCATTGCTTGGAGAAAAAATATCATCTGAAAAAGCGCTCTCATGGGGACTGATTAATGGTGTCTTTGATCATGAAGATTTTATGACAGAGGTGATGAAGATTGCAACNGAAATAGCAAATGGTCCAACTGTGGCATACAAACTAACTCGAAAATTATATTGGGATAGTTTATCTAATGATTTCGAAACACAACTTTCTGCAGAAAGTGCCGCGCAATCAGTAGCTGGTAAAACAGAAGACTGCTACAATGGCATAATGGCTTTTTTACAGAAAAAAAAACCTGATTTCCAAGGTAAATAGTTAATCTAATTTAGAATTATAATTTTCTCTAAACTGCTTATTGAATTTAGTTAAATTGCCTTCTTCGATAGCCTTTCTTATTCCTTGCATCATTTCTTGATAAAAATAAATATTATGTAGCGAAAGAAGCATTCCACCCAACATTTCTTTTGCGTTAAATAGATGATGGATGTAACCAAGTGAATATTTTTCACAAACAGGGTTTTTACTATTCGGGTCTATAGGCTGATCTGAAAGTTTGTATTTAGCATTTCTTACATTAATTGGTCCATTTGATGTGAAGCCTTGTCCAGTTCTTCCCGATCTTGTTGGCAGTACACAGTCAAACATATCAATACCTCTTTCAACTGCTCCAATAATATCTTCAGGTTTACCTACTCCCATTAAATAGTGAGGATTATTTTCAGGTAAAGCGACACATGTGTAATCTAAAACCTTAAACATTTCTTCTTGAGGTTCTCCTACTGCTAATCCACCAACAGCGTATCCATCAAAACCTATATCTGTAAGTCTATTTATTGAATCAATACGCAAATCTTCATAAACACTTCCCTGCACTATTCCAAACAAACTATTCTTACTGTCACCAAAGTATGTCTTACATCTTTTGGCCCAATCCATTGATAACAGCATCGATTTTTTTGCTTCATCATAAGTTGCAGGAAATGGNGTGCATTCATCAAGGACCATTACAATATCTGA